>Ga0153944_1000002_pt1 | contig 301746 bp, 295 predicted proteins | sample TSNJ028MetaG_FD_104703 | JGI IMG/M metagenome (GOLD analysis project Ga0153944, IMG submission 104703) | Attine ant fungus gardens microbial communities from New Jersey, USA - TSNJ028 MetaG | ecosystem: Host-associated > Fungi > Mycelium > Unclassified | place: USA: New Jersey, Wharton State... | reverse complement strand
TTTGTCAGCCAGCTAGCTGCTTGCTTGGCAAAATAGGTCAAAATACCATCAGCTCCAGCGCGTTTCATAGCTACAAGACCCTCCAAAATACTCTCACGCTCATTTAAATAGCCTTGCATAATAGCAGCTTTTTGCATGACATATTCACCACTAACCTGGTAAATAAAAGTAGGCACTCCAAAATGCTGCTTGATGCGATAAAGAATATCCAAATAGGGCATGCCTGGCTTAACCATGACTATATCTGCTCCTTCAGCAAGGTCTAATGCTACCTCTTGTAGAGCCTCATTGCTATTTGCAGGGTCCATTTGGTAGGTTTTTTTGTCAGTGGTTTTTAATTGCCCAGCGGTTCCTATCGCCTCACGAAAGGGCCCATAAAAATGAGAAGCGTATTTAGCAGAATAGGCAATGATTTGAGTATTTCGATAGCCCTTTTCCTCTAGCGCCTTACGAATCCAGCCAATTCTACCATCCATCATATCAGAAGGGGCAATAGCATCCACACCCGCTTGGGCATAGCAAAGCGCTTGTTTAACCAATATCTCTATCGATTCATCATTTAAAATAACACCCCATTCAGATAAAATACCATCATGACCATGCGATGTATAAGGATCAAGAGCAATATCTGCGATGATCCCCATTTCTGGAAAATTCTTTTTTAGCTCTCTTATCGCATGAGGGATTAAGCCTTCTGGATTATAAGCCTCACAAGCATCCCAGGTTTTATCTTTTGTAGGAATAACTGGAAATAAGGCAATAGCCGGGAGTTTCAACTGTTGTAAAACACTGACTTCATCCAATAAATAGTCTAAGGTAAGCCGCTCTATCCCAGGCATCGTTACTATATTCTGCTTTTGACCTTCCCCAGGAAGCAGAAATACGGGGTAAATTAAATCATCACAGCTAAGCTTAGTTTCGCGTATTAAGCGCCGACTAAATTGATTTTCTCTTAGGCGACGTAAGCGCGTATGCGGAAACTGTCGCATAAAGTACCTACCTATTAAATTGTTCTCTATTTTGCAATACTTTAACTGATAACATCATATATTTAAACAATACCCAACACCGTACTTGTATTGTTTGATTTATTTTTGTTAGAATCATCCGCCCTACTCATGAGAGTAGTCATTGTATTTAGAGAGCTTCGGAGCTTCCCAGTTATGAAAACATTGATGGCCAAACCCGGCCTTATTGAACAAAAATGGCTTTTGATTGACGCCTCAGGTAAAACCTTAGGTAACCTGGCTACTAAAATAGCTCATATTCTACGCGGAAAACATAAGCCAGAATTCACACCTCATGTTGATACTGGTGATTATATTGTTGTTATTAATGCTGAAAAAGTGACTGTAACCGGCACGAAGGCTAAAAATAAATTATATGAGCGCTATACTGGCTATCCTGGTGGATTAAAATCTATTTCTTTTGAGAAGCTGCAAAAAAGCTTTCCTGCTCGAATTATTGAAAAAGCTGTTAAAGGCATGCTACCTAAAAATCCTTTAGGTTATGCCATGATAAGTAAACTTAAAGTCTATGCTGGCTCTTCACATCCTCATAGCGCTCAAAACCCTAAACCAACTAGCATTGATAGGTTATAATTATGGCATTAGAACAGAATTATGGTACAGGTCGCCGCAAGACAGCAACGGCAAGAATATTCCTTAGAAAAGGAACTGGTATTATACAAATAAATGGTCGTACTTTAGAAAATTATTTTGGTCGTGAAACAGCCCAAATGGTCGTGAACCAGCCACTAGAAGTAGTTGATCAAATGGGTAAATTTGATATCACAGTAACAGTTTCTGGTGGAGGGAGCAGCGGTCAAGCAGGCGCTGTCCGACATGGGATAAGTCGGGCACTAATAAATTATGATGAATTAACCACTGTAAACACTGATGATGATGCTGGTAACGATGCTTCGTTTCGTCGCTTATTACGCCGTGCCGGTTTGGTTACTCGAGATGCAAGAAAAGTTGAACGGAAAAAAGTCGGTCGACATAAAGCACGTAAAGGAACTCAATATTCAAAACGATAATCATCATATTATTGTGGTGTTTATAGAGGCCAAGCATATTAATAATTAGTTATACACTTTTTAACGACGAAAAAAATGGAAGAAGATCGTCGCCATTTACTGGCTATTATAATAACTATCATGGTTGGATTTGGTATAGCCAAAAGCTCTATACCTTTTTTAGTATCATTACAGCCAACAACAGAAACACTCGCACAAGCGACTGATTCCGTAGAAGTTGATCTAACTCATCTAGCACCAGGTGAATCCATGGTGGTTGCTTGGCAAAATAAGCCTATTTGGATTATCCGACGAACCCAAGCAATGTTAGATAACCTTTCTAATATTCATTCTTTATTGCGCGATCCAGATTCTTCAACAGAACAACAACCCTTTTATGCGCGTAATGAATATCGCTCTCTTAATCCTGAATATTTGATACTTATTGGCTTATGTACTCATTTAGGCTGCTCCCCGCAATTTAAACCCATGCCAGGTGAGTTAAATAGCAAATGGCCAGGTGGTTTATATTGTCCTTGTCACGGTTCTAAATTTGATCTTGCAGGACGGGTTATGAAAGGAGTTCCTGCGCCCATTAACCTCAAAATTCCTCCCTATCGATTCATAAACATGCATACTGTCGTGATAGGTGAAAATCCAAATTTAGTGTAATAAAAAAAATCATTTGCTCGCAACTGAAAATTTAGCAAGATTTTGCAAATAAGCATCTTAGGCATCTAAAACAATCTTGGAGATTGATAATTGAGCAGCGCAGACAAAAATTTAACTTTTAAAATAATCAATTGGGTGTCTGAGCGTTTTCCAATCAATGAATACATACATCAGCATTTAACGCATTACTATTTACCGAAAAATCTTAATTTTTGGTATTTCTTTGGCTCTTTAAGCCTCTTTACTTTTTTTTTGCAAATCTTGACTGGCATATGGTTAACTCTCTTTTACACCCCAACGCCTGAAGGAGCTTTTACTTCAATCGAAATGATGATGCGAGATATCCCTTATGGATGGTTATTCCGCTATCTACATTCTACTGGGGCTTCTGCTTTTTTTCTTATAATTTACGCACACATCTTTCGCAGCCTTTTATATGGATCCTATAAAAAACCTAGAGAGCTAGTTTGGTTGTTAGGTGTATGCCTCTATATCATTTTATTACTAGAGGCATTCCTCGGCTATTTACTACCCTGGGGGCAAACCTCCTATTGGGCAAGCCAAATTGGCACTTCATTGCTAGACTCAATTCCAAAAATTGGCCCAATGCTTACGGTTTGGATACGAGGTAATAACACTGTATCAGGAGAAACTTTACATCGTTTTTTTGCCTTCCATGTGATCGCTATACCTTTGATATTGGTTTTTTTAATTCGGCTACATCTTACTGCTTTACATAAAGTTGGCTGTAATAATCCTGAAGGAATTTCTGTATTGGCAAAACCAAACTTACCTAATAAAACGCTTTATAAAGTCCCTTTTCACCCATATTACTCAGTCAAAGAATCTCATGCTTTGTTAATTTTTCTGCTGATTTTTTCCATTATCGTATTTTTTGTTCCTGAAATGCATGGGTATTTTCTTGAAGCAAATAATTTCATACCTGCAAACCCTTTATTAACTCCTAGTCATATCGAACCAATATGGTATTTGGCACCTTTTTATGGCGTATTATGCGTTATCCCCAATAAGTCATTAGGTATTTTAATTATGGTAGGAGTTATTTGCATGCCATTTGGGTTGCCTTGGCTTGACCGCAGCCCGGTTCGATCAATGCGCTATAGAGGTTATTATTCTCGTTGCGCTTTATCAATTTTTATATTAAGTTTTGGTTTACTCAGTTATATGAGTACAACCATACTTACTCCCAATAAGATATTTCTCTTACAAATTTTATTGCTAAACTATTTTCTTTTTTTTCTCTTCATGCCCTTATATACAAAATATGAAAAAAATAAACCGCTACCCAAATCTATATGTGGAAAATAAGTATAGTTTTTCTATTTATCAGTCTATTTTTTTTCATGGTTGCAAGTCCTTTTGAAAATAAACTATTAATATCCCCAATTCGACCATTTGAATTGGCTTCCTTGCAACGTGGAGCAAAATATTTTATGAATTATTGCTCAGGGTGTCATTCACTACAATATATGCGCTATAATCGACTTGGAGTTGATCTGAAAATTGACGATAAGTTTAACTCAGCCACCCAACCACGATTAAAAAAAAATCTTATTTTTACTCAGGCTAAAACTAGCGATACAATAAAATCAAGCTTACATGAAAAAGAAAGTTTATTATGGTTTGGAAAGTTCCCTCCAGACCTTTCGTTGAGTATTCGCGCAAGAAGCGCTGATTGGGTGTATAATTACTTACTTAGCTTTTATTTGGATGATACAAGACCTTTTGGAGTTAACAATAGTTTCATTAAAAACACCGCAATGCCGGATCCATTAGCGACAATACGTATGGATACCAATACTTATCATAACGTAAATAATAATACTAACGATCGGTTATCCCTAAAAATTAGTAATCATGCAATATATTTACATTCTAATAAAAAGAGATCAAAAGTCCCTACATTAGAAGAAGTAGTTACTGATTTAGTTAATTTTTTAGCTTATATAGCTGAGCCTACAAAAAATAATCGTCAATCATTAGGTAAAAAAGTATGCGGATTCTTGGTATTATTAACCTTTTTTGTTTCTATTTTAAAAAAGCAAATTTGGCGAAATATAGAAAAATAAACATTTTTCATAAACTATGAAAAATGTTTTAAATTATTAATATGGAGAACCTTTTATATGGCACAACCTGCCGGTAAACGTTCAACTATGAGTTTATATGCAAATATCAATGATCCTTATAGCCATAGGGTACGTATTGTTTTGGCTGAAAAAGGAATTAGTGCAGAAATTATAGAAGTATCACCTACAGACTTACCTGAGGGTTTATTACAACACAATCCCTATGGCACTGTACCTACTATTATTGATCGAGATCTCGTCCTTTATGAAACAAATATTATCACCGAATACCTAGATGAGCGCTTTCCACATCCTCCTTTGTTACCGGTTTATCCTGTAGCTCGCGCCAAAAGTCGACAAATGATCTATCGAATTGAACGAGATTGGTATCCTTTATTACAACAAATTGAAAACACATTAAATAATGCTAAAGTAACCAAACCTACAGAATCTATGCATGCGGCTCAAAAGAAATTAGAAAGTAGTTTAGCTAGTCTGGCCCCAATATTTGCTGGTAAATCATTTTTCTTGAGTGATGAATTCACTTTAATAGATTGTTGCATGGCCCCGTTATTATGGCGTTTACACCGTTTAGATATTAAACTAGCGCCTATGCCAAGTGCTATCAAAGAATATGAAGAGCGCTTATTTAAACGCCCCTCGTTTAAAGCTACTTTAAATGAGGTCGAATTTGGAGTAAAAATTTAAAATGATGACCTCAAATCGTTCCTATTTATTGCGTGCATTTTATGATTGGATTATCGATAATCAACTAACACCCTATATTCTTTTAGATACAGAATTGCCGCATGTAGAAGTCCCAAAACAATGTATTAAAGATGGAAAAATTACTTTAAATATATCTACTGATGCCATATTAAATTTAAAAATAGACACGCAAGCTATACAATTTGAAGCAAGTTTTAATGGTCAATCGATGCTTATTTACGCGCCTATTCAAGCTGTATTAGCCATCTATACACGAGAAAATGGTCAAGGAATGGTATTTACACAGGAAGAAAATGGGGATGAGGGTGGAAACCCTACCCCACCTAGAGTGCGACCAGGAACAAAACCTAAGCTTTCTATTGTTAAATAGCATGTCATCATCAATCATAATTGGATGGAGAGAATGGGTATCATTACCTGAATTAGGAATTCCTCGTTTGAAAACCAAGGTAGATACAGGCGCACGAACCTCAGCTTTACATGCTTGTTGTGTAGAAGTTATTGAAAAAACCCACCATCAAAAACAAGTATGTTTTATCATACATCCTCAACCAAAACGTTTTCCGGAAAAATCTATTAAATGTATTGCTAATTTAATGGATATACGTGAAATTACCGATTCTGGTGGCCATAAGGAAAATCGCTGTGTTATTCAGACCTCTGTGATTCTCGGCACACTAAGCTGGCCTATCGAAATTACTTTGACAAGCAGAGACAATATGCGTTTTAGAATGCTACTAGGTCGAACGGCTTTAGAACAACGTTTTCTCGTTGATCCCACACATTCTTATTTATACAGTAAAAAAACTATAATCCCATGAAAATTGCAATTTTATCTCGCCGTCCAAAACTATATTCTACACGCCGTTTGGAGGAAGAAGCTAAGAAAAGAGGACATCAGGTTAAAATTATTGATACATTGCGATGTTACATGAACATCACCACACAAAATCCATATATACATTATAAAGGTAAGACTCTTGATAAATTCGATGCAATAATTCCAAGAATTGGTGCTTCAATCACCTTTTATGGCGCTGCATTGGTCAGACAATTTGAAATGATGGGTGTATTTGTTGCGAATAATTCAATTTCTATTACCAGAGCTCAAGATAAACTTCGTTCCTTACAAATTTTATCTCGAAAAGGTGTAGGTTTACCTATTACGGGTTTCGCTTATTCTCCTGATGACATTAAAGATCTAATCAGCATGGTAGGTGGACCCCCTTTAGTCATTAAAATTTTAGAAGGAACACAAGGGATTGGAGTGGTACTCGCTGAAACTCAGCAAGCGGCTATTAGTGTTATTGAAGCTTTTTTAGATTTACAAGCACATATAATGGTTCAAGAATATATCAAAGAGGCTAAAGCCGCAGATATTCGTTGCTTTGTAGTAAATGGCAAAGTCATTGCAGCTATGGAGCGGCAAGCAAAATTAGGTGAATTTCGTTCCAATATCCATCGTGGAGGAACTGCACGACTTGCTAAATTAACCGCTGAAGAACGAGCAACGGCGGTTCGAGCTGCTAAAGTTATTGGTCTCAATATTGCTGGAGTTGATCTGTTACGCTCAAACAGAGGTCCTTTGGTAATGGAAGTAAATTCGTCCCCTGGTTTAGAGGGAATAGAAAAGGCCACACAAAAAAATGTTGCTGAGATCATTATTAAATCTATCGAAAAAAGATCCAATAAACATTAATCAATATAAAGCATAATAACCACTACAATAGAATTTTTTGTGGTGCCATAAAGGATTGTGAATTAAGCGGCAATACAGGCAACATTAAAGCAAAAAAGTCTAGTAGTTGACTCTGAAATGTTGTCGTCGTATAAATTTAGGCATGATTAAAACCGAAAACCCATATTCTCCCCTTGCTGACCGCTTACGACCTCGTCACATAGATGATTTTTTCGGTCAAACTCACCTTTTAGGGCCACAAAAAACTTTACGTCAGGTTATTCTACAAGGCCAATTACACTCTATGATTTTATGGGGACCACCGGGAACAGGAAAAACCACTTTAGCCAAACTAATGGCAAATCATATACTCGCTCGATTTGAATCTTTATCTGCATTAGAAATGGGGGTTAAGGAAATCCGTCAAATTGCAGAACGTACACAAGCTGCACTTCATCTTTCCTCACCACAAAAAACTTTGTTATTTATTGATGAGATCCATCGTTTTAACAAAGCGCAACAAGATGCATTATTACCTTTTGTAGAATCCGGTCTATTTATATTAGTTGGTGCTACTACAGAAAATCCCTCATTTGAACTTAATAATGCCTTACTCTCACGAACACGTGTGTATGTGTTAAAAAAGTTGACCCTAGAAGAAATTTTACAAGTCATCGACCGAGCGCTAATCAACGATATCGATGGGCTAGGCAAAAAGAATTTAAAAATAGCCCCGTCAGTAAAAAAACAATTAGCTGCTATCGCAGATGGTGATGCGCGCCAAGTTTTAAATCTTTTAGAAATTGCCAGTGATTTAGCAGAAGATAATATCGTTGATACAAGAATATTACAGACAATCACTCAAACTAATTTACGTCGTTTCGACAAAGGTGGTGAGATTTTTCATGATCAAATTTCTGCTTTACATAAGTCGGTAAGGGGATCGGATCCAGATGCTGCGTTGTACTGGCTTGCACGCATGCTCGATGGAGGTTGTGACCCTTTATATATTGCCCGACGTATACTCCGTATGGCGAGTGAAGATATTGGCAATGCTGATCCAAGAGGTTTGCAACTAGCCTTAGGGGCATGGGAAGTTCAAGAACGATTAGGAAGCCCTGAGGGAGAACTTGCTTTAGCGCAAGCCATTGTTTATCTGGCATGCACTGCAAAAAGTAACGCTGTTTATACTGCCTTTAATGCCGCTATGAAAGATGCTCAAGAAAATGGAACATTGGAAGTACCTTTACATTTACGCAATGCCCCCACTCAATTAATGCGTAGATTACATTATGGAAAAAACTATCGTTATGCTCATGATGAACCTAATGCTTATGCCGATGGAGAAATATATTTTCCTGAAGAATTAAAAAATCGTCAATATTATTTTCCTGTTCCTCGAGGTTTGGAACTTAAAATCTCAGAGAAACTTGCACTTTTAAAAAAATCAGAAAAAATATAACAAGTACTTTTAATTTTCAGTTTGCCCTTCTAACCAAGTTTTAACAGCAATATAATTTACTTTACCACTACCTAATATTGGCATACTATCAATAAAATATAATCTTCTTGGCAAGCTTAATTCTGATAATCCTTTTTCTTTAAATGCTTTAATAAGCAAAGGACGCGTAGCAAGTTTATAATCTGTGATTAAAATAAGTTGTTCACCTTTTTTAGCATCTGGAACACTGAGTATTGCATGGTGCTTATCAGGCCATAACTCATAAATTAGATTTTCTATGGTTGTTAAAGAAACCATTTCTCCACTAATTTTTGCAAAACGTTTGGCTCTATCTTTTATAATCAGATACCCTTCCGCATCGACTTCAACAATATCTCCAGTATCATACCAACCATGACTAGGGGGAATAATTTCACCAATCTGCTCCTTACTTAAGTAACCTAACATCACGTTAGGTCCGGATATTAATAATCGTCCTCCCTGTTTAATTTCAGGAACAGGTTCAATCTCATAACGGATACCTGGCAAAAAATTACCTACCGTACCTGGTTTGTTTTGCATCGGTGTATTAACACTGATAGTCGGAGATGCTTCCGTTACACCATAACCTTCAAAAATACGAATTCCAAATTTTTCCATCCATAATTTTCGAGTTTTATCTTTTAATTTTTCTGCGCCAGCAAAAACATAACGTATACTATAAAAATCATATGGATGCGCATACCGACCATAGCCTGCTAAAAAAGTATCTGTTCCAAACATAATAGTCGCATTACATTCATAAATCATATTAGGAACTTTACGATAATGTAGGGGAGATGGATAAATAAAAGCTTTTATTCCATGATAGATAGGTAAAATGATACATGCCGTTAATCCAAAAGCATGAAATAATGGTAATGAACTAAAGAAAATATCTCGCTGATTAAAATCGACTTGCGTCGTCATTTGGGCAAGATTGGCCAGTATATTTTTATGACTAAGAACTACTCCTTTAGGTTCACCTTCTGATCCAGAAGTAAATAAAATAACTGCTGGATCTTGTGGATTAGTTCCTTTTTTTAATTTTTTATAATAATAATATTGCGGAAATTGACTGAATAAACTCGCAAGTAATTTGTCTCTCCAACTAATTTCTTCTCTTAAATCTTCTAAATAAATAATTTGGATAGATTTTTCAGTTAAACGGTTAAGGATTTGAAACAGATTGGTAACTTCAATAAATTTTCTGGAAGTAAGTACACATTTTATTTGAGCAATTTTACAGGCCGCTTCTACTTGCAGAGGTCCAATAGTATAATTTAGCAAAGCAGGTATTCTACCGTAGGCTTGCAATGCAAAAAAACTCACAACGGCACTCGTCATATTAGGCAACAAAAGCCCCACCGTCTCCTGATAGTCAGTATAACGGCAAATATAAGGACCTAGAATAAAACATCGTGTTATTAATTGATTATAATTAATAGCCACTCGTGTAATATCTTCTAATATTTTTGTAGGCCCTTTATGAATTTCTTTCGCTTCTAATAAAGATTGAAAAAGAGTTTTATTATAATCTGTGCTTCGAAATAACATCTCTACCATCATGTCATAAAGTTGATTACTAATAACTTGTCTTCTTTTTCGACTACTCATATTTGGATCAACAATAAACTTTCTGGGGGGTAAAATTGAAATATAAATTTTTGGAAACCAACGTATTTGGACTTTCCCTCGTAAACGAGAGAAAGGAGTATATTGCGCCCCTTGTAAGCGAATAGGCAATAAATTAACCTTGGCATGATCCGCTATCAATCCCGGACCTTCATAAAGTTTCATCAGCGCACCGGTTGTGGTAATCCTTCCTTCCGGAAAAATCACACATTTTTGTCCTTTTTTTACCTCTTTGATTAAAGTCTTGATTGCTAAAGGGTTTAATGGATCTAATTCAAAAGCTTTAGAAAAATATAAAAAAGGTCGTATCCACCAAATACGTGATGTAAAACTATTAATCGCGAACAGCAGCTCATCAGGTAAAAATGTATAAAGTAAAACAACATCTAAAAAAGAAGTGTGGTTTGCAACAATAACGACACTTTCGCCTGCTTGTTTATAATTCTCAAAGCCACTTAACTTAACATCATAAAGGCATCTTAATATCTTTCTTAAAAGAGGTTTAATCAATCCTTGGGGGATAAGTCTTGTTGCATAAATAGCCAATATAGTATTAATGATCCCTAATAATAAAAAAATTTGTATGACACTCAAATCAATTTTAAGTAAAAAAACAATAATGATGCTGGAGATAACAATAAATAAAGAATTAATTATGTTATTAGCAGCAATTGTTCTTGCGCGATGTTCCGTAGCAGTATCTGTTTGGATTAAGGTATATAAAGGCACAGCATAAACGCCACCGCTCACAGAAAGTCCAAACAAATCTATGCATATCCTCCAATGCGTTAATGAATTAAAAAAGCCTGAAAAATTAGTTAGTTTTTCAGAGTTATGGAGTAAATGATTGGAAGCAAAATAAAGATCTATAATAAAAATACTCATCAGCCAAAGACTCATGGGTATCCATTTCATACTTATTCTATGTTTCAATAAACGATTACAAACTAATGAGCCACAAGCAACACCCACGGTAAAAATAATTAAAAAAAATGTCACTACACTAGCATCAGCTTGCAGAATATTTTTAGTAAAACTAGGAAATTGGGTCAAAAACGTAGCGCCAATTAACCAAAACCAAGAAATTGCAAGTATTCCTAAGAAAACCTTTTTTTCAGTTTTTACTTGCTGAATTATCTGTAATGAAGCTTTAATAAAATGTAAATTTAACTTTAAATCCGGGTTGGCTTTATCAGTAGCCGGAATATAAAAACTGGCAAACAAACCCAGCCCCGCAATAGAGATTATGATAGTTGAAATTTCTCTTAGATCAGTATGATTTGCAATTAATAATCCACCTAAGATCGTTCCTATCAAGATCGCAATAAACGTGCTAGCCTCTACTAATGCATTGCCGGCGATTAACTGATTTTTTTCTAGTAGATCAGGTAAAATTGCATATTTGATAGGTCCAAAAAAAGTTGAATGCATGCCCATAAAAAATAATACCAGCATCAATAAACTTACTGAATGAAGGTAAAATCCTAAGCTTGCCAATAACATAAAAAAACATTCGAAGCCTTTAATTATTATTGTTAAGTATCTTTTGCTTAGCTTATCGGCTAATTGCCCTGCAAATGCTGAAAAAAGGAAAAAAGGAAAAATAAATAATCCAGCCGCTAAGGTTACTGAAAGCTGTTGCAACAATAAAGATTGCGTGATGAGTTGGTAGGTAATTAAAATAATTAAAGCGTTTTTAAAGACATTATCATTAAATGCGCCCAAAAATTGTACTAACAACAAAGGTAAAAAGCGTCGATTTTTTAGTAAAGAAAACTGAGTGAATCCGGGCATAAACCCTCTCATGAGGCCTACTAATGCCTCTTCATAAAAAAAATTTTACTAGTATAACATATGAAACATGCTCATTTTTAAATCTATCTTTCTAAATCTGAAGAGATTTTAATTCAAGTTAACGAAAATTAACTCCCAACAAAAAAACTAAATAAATAACTTTTGTTTATTGAATGTAAGCTTTAGCTGTAATGAATAGACCAGTTGATATTAATCGAATGCGCAGGTATTATCCTTACCCGCAGTTGGCGCAAGTTTTTGCCTCTAATAGGGTGACTTAAGCCAATCTAATGTAAGTTGATGGTTACGGGGTATAGCGCAGTCTGGTAGCGCGCCTGCTTTGGGAGCAGGATGTCGGGGGTTCGAATCCCTCTACCCCGACCAAATTTTTGTATTTATACTTAACTTTAATCATTTAAAAATTAAGCAAGACAATATCTTGGTATTATTTTTAGCCTTACTAATACCCAAGGATACAACAATTTATATAAGCATATTATAGAAATTAATTTAGATTTTTAGGAAACAGGCCTTGTTATTTAAACTTATTATAAGATAATAATTTTCAGGAAAGCGCCTGTAGCTCATCTGGATAGAGCATCGGCCTTCTAAGCCGAGGGTAGCAGGTTCGAGTCCTGCCAGGCGCACCAATTCCTAATGAATTCTTTTTATGTTTAATGGTGGACGTAGCTCAGTTGGTAGAGCCCCGGATTGTGATTCCGGTTGTCGTGGGTTCGATCCCCATCGTTCACCCCATTTTTCAATATTTGTTCCGCAAAATGTACTAGTTTTGTACCAGTAACACATCCAGCGACTTCTTTTAAGCAATTACTGTTTAAATGAGCATAACGTTGTACTGTTTCATAGGAAGACCAACCGCCTAATCTTTGTAGCTCTTCAAAGAAGTTCCATTTTGTACATGCCACGAAGCGCAGGTATGTCGTAAATCATACCAACGAAAGTTACTTATCCCTGCACGCTTCAAAGCCTTACGCCACGCAGCGGTATTACATTTTTTAATTAGTTTTCCCTTGTAAGAAAAAACAAACTCTGAATGTTTTCCTAATTGTTTTTTTACAATAGTCACTACATCTGAATTTAGAGGTACAGCAATTGATATTCCAGTTTTAGATTGACTTGCATGGATCATCGCATGGCTGGCTGCATTAATGCAAACTTTTTTAATCTGCGAACGCGCTGCTATCGGCATTGCTGCAAAAAAATGCTTAGGAAACCGCCAAGGTCCTCGTTTTCACAAACCGTTTCGTCGAAATTTCGACGAAATAACAGGAAGAACCGATGAGTTGATAGCTGCTTTGCTTGGATTTGGTTGCAAAAACAGTTATCGCCAGAGAGTGAAAAAATTCAATTAATTGGCAGTCCTGAACTTATTAAAGCGGTTAACGAAGGAACGTTAAGAACCTCCGCGGCAGCACTACTAACTCGTTTCGCTCACAAAAAACAACAAAAAAAATTAACACTCAATAAAAAAGAAATTCTTGTTTTATTTATCAATCTAAAAAAAGGGAAATAAGACGGTGAAAGAATATGGTTCTGTACAAACTCAATTTTGGTCTGATTCGTCACTACAAAATTTATCCACGCACGTCAAATTATTGGCCGTTTATTTACTGACTGGACCACATACGAACATGTTGGGTTGCTTTCGATTACCTCTAGGATATGTATCAGAAGATTTGAAATGGGACGGAGAGACAGTTTGTAAAGCATTTGCAGAATTGGCGCAAATTAGATTTTTAGTTAGAGATCCAGAATCAAACTGGATTTTGATCACTCACTTCCTAGATTGGAACCCCATTGAAAATCCAAATCAAGGCAAAAGTTTAAGTAAGCTTTTCAATCGGGTTCCACCGCTATCAATGGTTTTCAAACCCATAATAAAAATCTTATTAAATCAAACGAAATACTTAGATGAAAGATTTAAAAACCATTTGACAACTCTATCGCAACCCTTTCAAAACCAGGAACAGGATGTTGTTGGTAAACCGTCAATAAACGACAGCTTACCCAACAGCAGCTCAAAAATTCCATTATTATCACGAATATGCACTATTTCCTGTAATCGATATAAATTCCCTTCCTCTATTACACTATACAGCGACATAAAAATACCTCAAATATAATAAATTCCTTTACTCATCTTAAATAATTAATTTTAAACTCATTAGAACTTTACCAAATTTATATTAAAATTTTATTAAGTTCGCCTCTAAAAATTGATGAATTCGTCAGACAAGACGGGTTTAATAAGAAAAGAGAGGGGAAAGGGGAAGTAGCAAAAAATGAGACACTTTATTGTCCCAGAGAATATTTTAGTTAAATGTTTAATACTCTATTAATAAGCTTGAGAGAATAGACTAACCCGAGCCAAAGCTAAATCCTATGTAACAAAATTGTACCAGAACATGATAGAATGCACCTAAATTAAGGTAGTTTTGTAAAGGATTTTAAGTAAGTAAAATATCACAAGATATTGATTTATAACGTTTATTTCATTTATTATCCCGGATTGTGATTCCGGTTGTCGTGGGTTCGATCCCCATCATTCACCTCATTTTTAGGGCCGTTAGCTCAGCTGGTAGAGCAGTAGACTCTTAATCTATTGGTCGATGGTTCGATCCCATCACGGCCCACCAATATAATCAATGACTTAGCTACAAAAAGAGTAATGAACTTGGTAAATAACCATTATCCCTAAGAAATAAAAAGTAGATTTTTCAATATGTTATTTTCTTATATAAACCTTTCCAAATTTATTTTGTTCTTCAAGAAAATTAAGTAGTTTTTAAGTTTTTACCCCTGGGCATTAAATGCTCTATGGTAAAAAACATTTCCTATTGATAATGCGCCAAAAAAAGCTATTGCTTGAAAATACTCAGATGCAACACCAGAAAATACCAAACCAGGATGAGCTAAACCCAAAGCGGTCATAGTAGGCAGGTTCTCCCAATACAACACAACCAACACCTCCTAGATGTCGTAGTTGGGCAAGAGCTGCCTTAATCAATTCGACCCGATTCCTTGCCTCTGACATACAGGCAATACGGATATTGGTGACCATACCACCCTTGAATACCGAAGAAATTTTAATCGGTGAGATAGCAACGAAACGTGTTCATTAGGAATTATAATACTCATGATTAATTAATAAAAATTTCTTTTAATGAATTTATTGTACCATTTAAAATAAAACTTAGAAAAATTACGGTAATTTTTAGTATCATAGCGCAATCGCTTAATCTACGAGTCGATGTTTTGATCCCATGCCATCAGAAAAAAATATTTTAAATATTTTTTAGCCCAATCTTTTATCTATGAATACAAATTATGCCCATTAATTCGGTAAGTTCTTCTAACTTGTTTATCCATTTTTTTTCACTAAAATAAAAATATATTATTTTATTTAAGGAGATTTTTATGCCTCTTATTAAAGGGAAAGCCGCCAAGACTTCTAAAGGATTTGCAACTAATGTGAAAAAAGAGATTAAAGCTGGAAAACCTCAAAAACAAGCCGTGGCAATTGCTTATAGCATGGCCCGAAAAAAAATGGGTAAAACTAAAAAAAAATAGCGCGTTTTCAACATCAAAATTATTTAGAAAATAATTCTTATGAAATAAAGAGGGCTGTTTTTGTCTCGCTAAAAGCTCTTCCAGATATTCGCCAATAATACCTAAACTGAACGATTGCATAAACTAAAAATAAAATATCCTCTAAAGGACCTTCAAATAAATGGTCTTGCCAATCATAATCTCATAAAGAAATGCAATAAATCTAAAATTAATCTCAAATAACTAGCCTGTTTAAATGGCATAATTGTAAAGAAGTTATTCCTTTTTTCCAAAATTTTAAATAATTTTATTTAGCTTTTTCAACAAACACATATCTTTTTTTTTATGGAATTTCCCTTTTTGGGCCGAAAGTCCAATATCGATGTACTAAGAAATTCCAAAATAAAATAACCCCAGATACTAAAATTTGACTTATAATATAAGCATAATGAGTTAACAAAATTTTCATTAAAGAAAAATTAAGAAGAAGTCCGAACAAGGAATTTAATGTAAATCTAACTAAAGATTTCTTATGTGATAGACTACTTTTAAAAGTAAAATAATGATTCAAAGTATAATTAATTAAGGCCCCGGCAATATAACCTAAAGTAGAAGCTAAAATTGGTTCTATAAAGAGAAATTCAACAAAACTTATTAAAATTGAAAATTGAATTAATGCTGATAATGCGCCTACAATAAAAAAACATGAAAATTGTTTAGTAATAGCTTTCATAAATTCGTAATAAATAGGCAAATAACATGCATACTTTGACATAATAAATAAGATGAGTTCCCTGTTTTCCTATCTTAATATCTTTAATATAACCTTCCTAAATTAAAATGAATTTAATCATTAATTACAAAAATAATTTCTTTTCCTTCACAAATTAAATCTCGTAAAGGAGGATTTGGATAAATTAACCTATTAATTTCAGCAGTCAAACTTTATCCTGTAACAATTTTTTACTGATAATCTTAGAAATTCATTTTATTTATAATGTCCTGCTATAATTGCCAAAACCAAATAAAAAAAACCTATCACCATAAAGCTTACCATGAAATGGCCGTCTACTTGCATGGATTCTGCTTGTATAAAAGTACCGGCTATAATTCCGAGCAAATTACCTAATTTTAATGCTGTATTTCCTAGACCTACTGCTTTTGCTCTATTACTATCACTAATATCATTTAATAAAAAACTAAATAGAATTATTGCTATAACACCTAAACTTAACCCCCAAAGTATACTTAGACCAAAAGCAAGATACAACTTAGTAATAAAGGCAAACCCCCATTGTGATAATCCGCTTAGGATTAAAGCCATAATAAGTATTAGTTTTGCCCAAATATGCCAACTGAATTGTTTGTCGATAATTTTTCCTAAAGTTAATGTCATTAAAGACATCGATAAAGCCATACAGGCATAAATCAATCCTAATACTAAATTATCCGCATGTAACTGTTGTGCTATATATAATGCGAAGAAAGGTGTTGACATCCAGCGAGCGATTTGAGTGCCACATATTAATAAAAGCAATAGATTTTTTCCAGTTTCAACGAGAAAAAAATTTGTTTGTTTTTTTTTTGCTATGACTTTGATCGATTGTGTAGGATTTTCTTGAAGATAATTAGCTAAAATAAGCGTAAGTAATAAACACATGCCACCTGCTGTAATAAAAATCGATAAATAACCATAATAATGAGAGACCAATCCCCCACAAATCGGTCCAGCTATACTTCCCATGGCAGTAGCAGCCTGTAGACGGCCGACTATTTGACTATGTGTATTAATTGGTGCTCTTGTGAGAGACCATGCCTGAGCAGCTGTGGAAAATCCGGCTAAACCACCTTGTAATAATCTGATAACAAGAATAGTCCAAGGATTAGAAAAAAAAAACAAACTCCATTGAGTAGCTGCCAAAACCATACCCGCCCGTAATATCATTTTTTTATACCCGACTCGTTCTCCTACTTTTATCCATAATAAGGTAGTGAAAATCATCATTAATAATGGAGCCATATAAATAGCTCCACTCCAATACTGCAGTGCACGAGGATTGAAAAGATGCACAGAGGATATAATAAGCGGCCAATAAGGATCACTCATATCAAGTGCTAAAATAATAATAAATTGAGCAAAAATAATAAGACGTGCCTGTGCCTGCCCAGCACCAACTCTCTCTTGCATCAGTTAAGTAGCTAAAGGATTCGATATATAAGAAAATATACCTTCACGAACATATTGTTTTTCCAAACGCATACGAAATAATGCTTTCACGGGCCAATCAGCTTTTAATACAGCATGATATTCTTCTTCCCATCGAACTGAATCGACGCGTTTTTTTAAAATGTCAAATCTCTCTTCTGTTTTATTCCGAATTATCGACCAAAATTTTTTTTCTTCACATTGAAAATGCGCAGATAATAGCAACACTAATTCTCCTAAATGCAGCTGATACACTGTATGCAATAATTGATTTCTCACCGTTATTTTATTATCTGTTACAAAAGGGGGAGATAAAAGATCAGTTAAAGTGAGGTCATGGGAGTTTAAGCTATCAGCAAATATTTCTATTCCATCAAAATCTCTGGCAATAAAGCGCTTTATATTTCCATTTTGGAAAATGGCTAAAGTATTTTGTTGATGACCTTCCAAAGCTATGCCATATACTAAATAAAGATCTAAATAACTTCCAAGTACTAGATCGACGTATTGATTAAAATAGTTTAATGCCTTTTCGCAATCCAAGCATCCAGCTAATCCTATAAGCTCAATAAATATACTACTATTACTCTCCATTGATTTTTCAAATAAAGCAGAAACAACAACTGCAATTTCTTCATTAGAAAGATAATTAATAACATTTTCTCGAAAAATTACTGTGAAATGTCGTGCCTTTTCGTCATCAACAGCGTTTAAATAGAGTCCGCAAACCTCGGGTAAAATTGCAAGCCTTTCTGATATATGAGGTTCTTTAAGTAAAATATTTTTCATAATATGCGTAATTTTAGGAGTATTTTTAATAGAATTAACTGATAGTGCCCTAAAAACCCCACTCGCGTAAATTCCAATTGGTAACTTGATATAAGGTGCATACCAATTTTCAATGGGAGCCAAAGTACGAAAAGAAGAAGTCGGGCTCGCACCTATTCCTATATTATCGAACAAAATAATATCATCACACCTAATACGATCAGCAAATAAATTTCTTACTATATTTGCAGCTTGCCAAGGATGAACCGGAAAAGGGATGTAATCTTCTTGGTTTAAATTTTTTTTCTCTAGTTCATTCACCCATGAATTCCATGCATTTGGATAATACTCAGAAAACCATTCAGTAAACACAAATTTCGAGTGTGTTGTTTCCATGCACATTGTTTTTTTACGTACCGCGGCCAATAAAATAAATACTTTTGGTCTGAATTCAGTTGTATATCTAAGGATATCATCAGTAGAAAACCCAACCTTTGTTTTGGCAAAAGGATGATAAGGATGGCCATTAAAAGATAATTGTTCAAATTTGAAAGAATAATCTGATAAATTCTTATTTTTTTCTGGAAGTTCAGAAAAGTAATTTTGGTGAGTCTCTGAATAAAACGGAAATAATTCCGTTCTTAACTTATCTTTTTGTCGAGTAATTAAAATTGTATTTTGAATATGATTATTAACTTCTCTAGTAACTTTTTCCCATTGTTCTATATCAAATATTGTATTTAGTTCTGTTTTAACTATTTCAAGTAAGTGAATAGGATCGGTAATTAATTCCATTATGTTTTTTTTTCTGTCAATTAAATAAACTTTTTCAAATTCAGTAAAACGAAACAAGGAGTTTATCTTTACTTGACTAACACAGATAGATGCATTTAAGTGAGGAAGCGTAAAAACTAGATTTCCAGCCTGGTAATAATTTTCTAAAACGCGTTCACGCAAAAAAGCAATCAAAAGTTGGCGTAAGGATTGTCTGTTAACTTCTGAAAGATAACAACTTACAGAAAAATTATTTTTACTGAAATAATTCTTATTTTTTTCAACAAAGTTCCTTTTTTTAAAACTTTCTTCTACTAGCTTCATATTTAGATCCCTGCCTATTTGAATTAAATAAGATTAAGATATAGTCGTTTTACTATAGTCGCTATTATTCATAATTTTAGAATTGAGTCAAGAATTCCAGTTGAACTATTTTTTTTATTACCTTTAATATATGCTTTAGATTATTTCATGATAAGTAGAAATTAATTATGTCAACGTTTTTTGTATTTCTGCTATTGCTATTATGCATTTTATTCATTCTATTTAATTTTAGAAAAACCAGTTTAGTAATTGTATCGATCTTAATTACAAGTTATATTCTTATAGGCAACGGCTTTTTACCTGCGTATTTATTACACAACTTACAATTTCCTTATAGTCAAACTTCTCCTATCAACTGGAAAAAAACCAATATTATTATTTTATTAGGTGCAGGCACCAGTAAGGATCCAAAATCAAATGAAATAAAACCCAGCATATTATCATTTTCAAGAATTTCGCAAACTGCAATCATTTATCGCGAATGTAAAAATACTAATGCAAGCTGTCATATTTTAATAAGTGGTGGCGATCCATTGAATAATGGAAAATCAGAAGCAAAAATCTATCAAGAAAATTTATTATCTTTAGGAATCAACTCAAAAGATATTCTATTGGAGACACAAAGTAAAAATACATTTCAAAATGCTAGGTTTTCCAGTTATCTTTTAAAGAAACATTACAATACACAAATTTTACTAGTTAGCTCTGGGTTAGCTTTGAAACGCGCACTTATATATTTTTCTTTTTTTAACATTTATCCAAAACCCATCGCTTCAGATTTTATTACTATCCCTATTGCTAAATATCCATTAGGATATAATTTTGCAATGAATGATTTTGCAATTCACGAATATATAGGAATACTTCGATTCTATGTTTACAATTTTTTAGACTGGAATAAAAAATAATTTCAGCAGAAATTTAACAACCCCAATTATTTTTCTAATTGGCTAGTTTCATATGCTTTTCGCAAACCTTGTAAAACTAAATCCGAAATAAGTGTATCGAATAAACCAGTATCTTCATAAAGCTGTGCAAAGCCGCCTGTGCCAATTACCTTAACAACTTCACCAGAAAAAACTTCTTTTTTAAATCCTAAAATAATTTCTTTAAGCGCTCCTAAATGCCCATAATAAAGACCACTTTGTATACTTTCGCGCGTTGTCCTGCCCATATACCTTGTTGGAACTTCTATGTCCACAGCCATCAATTTAGCAGTATTATTTTTTAAAGCTTCCATGCAAAGTCGCAATCCAGGTAAAATTGCGCCGCCCAAATAATTTCGATCTTTGGTAATAGCACATAAAGTCGTAGCTGTACCCATATCTACAACAATCAATGCCTTTTCAGGAAAAATAGCAATCGCTCCTATGGCATTCGCTATCCTGTCAGCCCCCACCTCATTTGGGTTTTTACAACGTATATTTAAACCAGTTTTAACCCCAGGTTGTAAGATAAAATAATCAGCATCTTTAAAATATTGGAAAAAACTATGTCGCACCGTATAATCGTAATTTGGAACCACAGAAGAGATCGCAACCGCTTTGATTTTCAAAGGGTCTAGTTTATTGTATTTAAGTATATTTATTAAAAAAATTCCGAATTGGTCTGCTGTCCCCAATAAAGGAGTAGCATAGCGAAAACGCAATATAAGCTTATCTTTGGTGAAGACTCCACATAGGATATGTGTATTACCTACATCCAAGCATAATAACATAATTGACCTAATATTTATAAATAGACACACTATACTTAAAAAGCCTGGCCATTGACAATGTCTTCAAACAAAAACTCTGCTTTTGATACGGAAAAAATTGTTAAAATTATAAAGCTCGATCTAAATGAAAACCCCCTTGGCGCTAGCCCTTTTGCAATCATTGCGGGTCAACAGGCCATGCTTAAGTGCCATCGTTATCCAGATAGCCACGGACTTTATTTAAAGAAATCTTTGTCTAACCATTTAGGTATTCCCGCTGAAAATATTACACTAGGTAATGGCTCTGAAAGTTTATTGGAGCTTATTGTCAAAAAGATCTTAGAACCTTTAAATTCAGCTGTTATCCCAAATTTTTGCTTTACAGGAATTTTAACAATCTTAAAAAACGCAAATATTACTTTTAAAGTAGCAAAAAATCCGCATTCACATCTCTCCGCTGCAAACTTACTAGAAGCCATTGAACCCATGACCAAAGTAGTTTTCATCGTTAACCCCAACAACCCCACTGGCAATTATATAAATAGATTAGAGCTGCAATATCTATTGGAACATCTTCCTAAAAATATATTCGTAGTTATAGATGAGGCTTATGCTGAATACGTTGAAACCGAAGACTATCCTAATAGCATTCAATTCTTAGCACAGTATCCTAATTTAATCATCCTTAGAACCTTTTCCAAGTTCTATGGTTTGGCAGGTTTGAGGCTAGGATATGCCATAAGCGAGCTAAAGATAGCCAGTATGCTGAATCATAGCTCTTTACCTTTTAGAATTAATGCGATTGTATTAGCCGCAGCAGAAGCTAGTCTCAAAGATCAAGCTCATATTAATTTAACCCATTTGTTAAATAGAAAAGGGTATTCCCAACTCTTCCAAGGCTTACAAAATTTAGGCTTAGAAGTTTTACCTTCTTTTGCAAACTTTCTATGTGTAGATTTGAAGTCACCGAGTTTACCTATCAGTCAATTGCTTTTGTTACAAGGAGTATCCGTAAGACCCCTATATGACTATGGTTTACCGAGTTTTTTACGGGTTTCTATCGGTACATATAAACAAAATAAATCCTTTTTAAGCATATTGGAAAAAATACTAATTAAATCTAGCATAGAATAATACTTATTATACTATCTAGAGAAGCATTTTTCATTTAAAATACACTTTAAACAATTAAAAAAATAAAACTTTAGGATAAGAATAATGAGGGCATTTACCCTATTTCTTTATGAGGCCGTCATGCATCCTAGTATGGTAGGGGCATTATTTCCTAGTTCAAAAAAACTTGCTAATCGCTTATCTCAACAAATATCAAATAATTCTGGATTAGTAGTCGAACTGGGAGCTGGGACAGGGGCTATAACAGCTGCGTTAATAAACCAAAAAGGTCTCTTTCGCCAGCTTATTGTAATTGAACAATCTGCAAAACTTTCTAATCATTTAATGCAACGTTTTCCGGAATTAAAAATTATCCAAGGAGATGCATGTCAGTTAAGTAACTTAATTAATCAATCCACCTCTGTACCTATACAGGCTATCGTTTCGAGTCTGCCTTTACGCACTTTATCACCTTCAATTGTAGAAAAAATTGGAATTCAGATTAATCATGTTTTGATAAAAGGGGGATTATATATTCAATATACCTACAGTTTATGGGGAAAACCCTTATGCCCTGCCCCGCAGCTAAAATTGGTTCATCAACAATGGGTATGGCAAAATTTACCTCCAGCACGTATTGACGTATTTAGACACGAATGAATACTAATTACTTCACTATTGCAGTAACTTGTAGTGAAATTTATTTATTATCTGCAGCAAAAGAGTTCGCAAAAAATAACTCCTTACCCTATATAGATTATCTTGAAAGTAAAAAATACGATTATCTTTTAATTTTGAGTCCAACTGGTCTATATCTAGATGATGTGAAAAAAAAACTCGGTTTATTAAAAATTGATTTTCTTCAAGGAAGAATAGCTTATCGGCTAAATCATCTTCAAACTCAAAAGCAATTGTTGGCTAGAGCAATTGGATTAAAACCTAATTTTAAACCCATAGTTTTAGATGCTACAGCAGGCTTTGGTTGCGATAGTTTTATTTTAGCGCAGTTAGGTTGCCCCATCACTTTACTAGAACGTTCCCCGATAATTTTTCTTTTATTGGAGGATGCTCTAAAACGCGCTTTAGATCACCCAAAATTTCTATCCTTATCGGTTCGACTAATAAAAATCGAGGCACTTATTTACTTAAAGCAAATAACTTCCAATATACATTCATCCCCTGAAATTATTTACCTAGACCCAATGTTTCCTCATTCTACTAAATCTGCTTTAGTAAAAAAGGAAATGCGCATTCTTCGCCACCTTGTAGGGGAAGATAATGATGCGCCTAATTTACTGAAATTAGCACTCACATGTGCAAAACGACGTGTTATAGTAAAAAGGCCTCGATTATCTAGTTATTTAGCACAAATAAAGCCCCATCATAGTATATTCGGTAAACAACACCGTTTAGATGTATATTTAACCCATTTTTCTAATTAACCATTGCCGGACTTAAACACGGCTCCAAATTTACGGTATTCTCCAATAGATTAACTTTAAATAGTCCAAGCGAACACGAAGCACTATTACTTCTTTGCCTAGCAGTTTCAGTTTGAGTTGTCACTAAGTTACTATTCTCATTTGCAGACAAAATATTCTCTTGTGAAATTTCATCTCTTATATATGGCGTACCATTTTCAGATACAACTAAATTTTCCGATGATGGTATTAATACTTCAAGGCTTGATTCTTGTGTTTCTAAACTTTCAAGTAATGACACTGACAATTCTTTATTAATCTCAATAAGTTGTTCGCTTTGGACAAAATATTCCATTACCCTTTCAACTTGTGTAGTTTTACTTTCAAGATTGTAGGCAAATAAATACCACGATGCGATAGCTAATGCACCTAACGCTGTACCTACAATTAATATGATTGGGAAAAAAGTTGGTATTGCACTTGATGCAACAACTGCAGCATATATAGCAGTTATAGGCCCCCACATAACAAGCCGGAAAACCAAACTACCAGTGCCTAAGCGTTTAATAATAGTCATAAATCGATTTAAACCTTTTTTGATGTTAGTCCAAAGGGGTTGTTCATCACTAAATCGACGTAACATCCGATCATAGTCTTCTTGTAAAATTTTTTTATTTCCTCTTTCATCTACTAATACTTTTATCTTATTTTCCAAGTTATCAAATCTTTTTTCATGGACTTTTTTCGCCTTGCTTGCCAAATAAACTCCATAACTAATACCTATTAAGAGAGTTACTCCAGTAATGATTGCAGTTACTACAAAACCTATAGGTGTAAAACTGGTCAAAGCGACTGCCGAAGGACACAACGCATAGGTAAGAATAACTTTTGTTGCATCGAAGAATACCCACCCCAAAAATAAAGGTAAAAAACATCCCTCAAGAAAACCCAAACAAATGGCATGGTATTTGCTAAAACGACGATTTTTAATCACCGTTTGTAATTTTTTCATTAAAAATGAATTTTTTAATTCTACAGTTGAACTAGCAGCTTTTTTTTCTTTCAATTTTAAAAATATATTCTGTTTAGTTAATAGAACCAATTTCTTTTCAAGCATATGTTTATGTTGTGTTTCTATTGTCTCCTTTTTCATATTTTGATTGATGTTGAATGTTTGATTAGTCTTGATAAGATTAATAATTAGCAACAATGGTAAAGCGATACATAAGCTCATTCCCAATGGAATAACTGAAATAAGCGCACCTGTAACAACTGGGGCACTTGGAATAAAATAAAAAATAAATAGTAAGATCCAATAAATAAAACTAGTCTGAGCTAAGGCAGAAAAAATACTGGAGATAATTCTTTTATACCTTCTATCGCGCTTTATTCCGTTTAAAGTATTTTCTGAATTAGCTGCTATTAAAGGATTTACATGATTAAAAAAATTTTTCGCATATTTTTCTGACAAACCAATAGTCCAATTATTATTTACTTCTTTAATTTTAACAATATTTAATCCTGCTTCTCGATTTAATAATCGACAAAGTTGTTCTGGAATTTTTTTAAGTACCTCTTCCTTAGAATATTTTTTTAACAATTCATTTAAATCATTAAGTTGCTTTCTTTTCTCTTTAGAAGCAAATAAACGACGTCTAAAGCATGCAGTTTTTGAAATATCATCAGGGATAAAATGTGCTGCAGCTATTAAATTAGGATAAGTGATGGGATGGTCAGAATTTTTCTTATATTGATCAATTTTACCCATTTTCTTTTTGATTTTCTCATTAAATAATTTAGACAATTGATAAAAATAATAATAATTACTGTTTCGTTCTGCTTCGCGCAATTTACAGTATTCAATTACATAAATGTTTAAAAAACTGGCGCATAAACCAAGAATTACCAACCCGCCATCGATTATTCCTACAAATTTACTGTTATTAATAGCGTCAAATAACTTAAAATCTTTATCGCATGCACTTTCAATCACACTTACATTAATAGAAGGAGTAGCTACCACTTCATCTAAAGAACAGAGGCAACAATTAAAAACAGGAATTTTTGTTTTAGGGCTAACCAACCAAACAGGATCTTTTTTTAATAGGGATTTTTCTCCTTCTGAGTTCGGTCCCGATAAACTTCTTTGTCTTTCTAATCTTCTAAGATTACTAAAGCCATTTCCACTAAATTCGGATATTGTTCTTATTCCCAGATTATGTTTTCTTTCAATGGAAAATTGATCGACCATAAGAGCTCCTTTTGGAATTTAGTGGATTACAATAGCCAATGTCTAAATGTTTTTTTAACGTTAAGTATATATTATTTTTTTAAATTTAATTATCATAATTTGAAAAATAAAATTTTTTATTTGATTAAATACAACATAAAATTTTTTTAATATTCAATTTCGATTAGACTTTGCTTAATATGAAATCTTTTTTAAAATGGGCAGGAAACAAACATCGAATTCTCGATAAACTTAAATTTTATTTACCTAAAACTGATCGTTTAATCGAACCTTTTTTAGGTTCTGCTACTGTCTTTCTTAACACTTCATATCCTACTTATATGTTAGGTGACAGCAATTTCGATTTAATTCAGTTATATAAATATTTGCAGCATGAAGGTCAATTTTTTATCGATTATTGTCGATTTTTTTTTCATGATAATTTTAATACCGCTGACGAATTCTATCGTTTACGTCGTTTATTTAATGATTGTAAAGAACATCGTAAAAGAGCTGCTTTATTATTATATTTAAATAAACATTGCTTCAATGGATTGGCTCGGTTTAATCGAAAAGGGGAATTTAACACTCCTTTTAGTTACTATAAAACCCCCTATTTTCCCGAGAAGGAAATGCAATATTTTTATATGCACGCAAAAAGAGCGGAATTCATTCATGGAGATTTTTTGTCCACACTAGAATATGTAAAACAAGGAGATGTAATATATTGCGATCCTCCTTATGTAGGATTATCTAAAACTGCAAATTTTACACAATATACTTCTGAAGGATTTAGTCATACTCAACATATTTGCCTAGCAAGCGCTGCAAGAAATTTGGCCGCAAACGGGATTCGCGTGATAATTTCTAATCATGATACAGAATTTACTCGTGAAATTTATACAGGCGCAAAAATTATTTCATTAATAGTGCAACGTAATATTAGCAGTAAAGGATCAGAACGAAAAAAAGCTAAAGAACTATTAGCTATTTTCTCCTAACTCTTTTTTCTAGCATTTAAATAAAAAATTTCTTTTTCAATAAAAATAATTTATTTATCTCTAAATTCAATCCGAATGGGGCTACCGATAATTTTTAGAGCCTTGCGATAAAAATTCTCAAGATAACGTCGATAAGATTCAGGTAAAAAACTAACGTGTTGTCCATGGATGAGAATTATTGGGGGATTATATCCTCCTGGATGAGCATAACGTAATTTAACACTTCGTCCGCGGCTCAAAGGAGGCTGATGTGCACTTACTGCTTGTTCTAATAAACGGGTTAAGCGTGATGTAGACAGAGTTTGCGTTGCAGACCGATAGGCTTGTTGGATTAATGCGAATAAATTACCAACACCCGTTCCATGAAGAGCTGAAATAAAAATAAGTTTTGCAAATGATACAAATTGTAATCGTCGATCCAAATCTTTTTTCACTTGCGCTCTTTGTTCGTTAGACAAGCCATCCCATTTATTTACAGCTATGATAAGCGCTCTTCCACTTTCCAGAATAAATCCTAAAAGATGCAGATCTTGTTCACTTATGCCTTTCTGTGCATCAATCACCAATAAAACAACATTACTTGCCTCAATAGCCTGCAAACTTTTAATTACAGAAAATTTTTCTATCTCTTGTACCGTTTTTGATTTTCGACGAATGCCTGCGGTGTCAATGAAAGTATACAATTTACCCCGATACTCTATATCATTTGCAATACTATCACGAGTGGTCCCCGGCTGATCAAAAACGATAGCTCGATCTTCACCTAAAATCCTATTTAATAGGGTTGATTTACCTACATTAGGTTTTCCTATGATTGATACCTTTATTCTTGGAACAAGATCTTCTTCTAAAAGCGTATGTTTCAGGGCTAAAGTTTCAATATTAATGAAATGACTTAATACTTTTTCCATTAATTCTTGAATCCCTTGACCATGAATTGCAGAAATATTTGCAAGTGATCTCTTATGAAAACCTAATGGGGAAAACTCGCTTAATAATAAAGCAGAATCTAAGCCTTCACTTTTATTAATCACTAATGTAATTTTCTTATTTAACCGACGTAAAAGTTGTGCTAATTGCTGATCCAATACTGACAGGCCTTCCCTTCCATTAACTAAAAATAAAATATGATCGGCCTCAGTAATGGCATGTTGGGTTTGCTGTTCCATAAGAAAAGCAATATCTTTTTCTTTACTTCCAGTTAAGCCTCCCGTATCCACTACGATGTAGGGTTGATTTCCGACAACGCCTTTGCCATAAAGTCGATCTCGAGTTAAACCGGGAGTATCTGCAACTAGAGCATGTCGAGTTTTAGTCAAGCAATTAAATAAACTCGACTTTCCAACATTGGGTCGACCTACAAGAACAATACTAGGTAAAGCAGAAGTGGTCATACAGGCAAGCTTGTATGCGTCCAAGCTGATAAACCACCTTCCCTAGTTAAAATACATACTATCGGAAAATCCACAACTGGATCTGCTATAATACTGGCATTTTCATGAACAAGATCCCTTGCTAATAGATGGCCATCTGATTGAGCGATCCAATGAATATAGCCTTCTTGATCACCAATAATTAAACTATTGCCATATAAAGCCGGCGCAGTTAAAACTCGATGTTTAAGTACCTGTTGCTGCCAAAGCAATTCACCCGTGAAACGACTGAAAGCCCATACACCACCATCTGTATCTGTTATATACAAGCTATTTCCTACTGTAAGACCCGAATAACTTGAAAAATTTCTTTGCCATAAAATTCGTCCAGACCGTAAAGAAACTGCTGCTAGTTGACCTTGATAAGTCACTACGTAAATTACATCGCAAGATAATATTGGATCTGCAGCTATATCAATTAATTGATCGGCAGCAGTCACCCCTTGCGAAAACGCAATATTCCGTTCCCATATTAAACTACCGTTTTTTAGATTCAGCGCGGCTAATTTACCATCTGAAAAACCAACTATAACCTTATTATCTATAATTTGTGGTGCGCTACTTGGTCTTAGGATTAACATAGGCGAACCATGCTCATAAGACCATAATAATTTACCGTTTTGTAGATCTAATGCTAATACTTGCCCATCTACCGTTTTAAAAATAATTTGACTTTGTCCGATAACGGGAGGAGCTAATACTTGATTGGGCAATATTGCTCGCCATAAGACATCTCCAGAATCTGCCGCTAGAGCTATCACTTTAGGTTGTTTGGTAACAATGACAACTATTCCTCTATTAACAGCTGGGCCGCTCGTAATAATTTGTTTAATATTTTTTTGCCATAATTTACGACCATGTGCTAAATCTAAAGCAGTGACAAGTCCGGATTTACTTGCAACAAAAATTTGGTTTTGGTAAATAACAGGTCTTAAATGTAAGTAGTCATCGCCCATACCTCTACCGGTTGCTATAGACCATATTAATACTGGTTGAAGTTGGAAAGGATATGCCGTCAAAGGTGCAGGCATAGGTGTATTATCATCCCCTAAACCCGCACAAGCTGTTAAAAAGAATAAGCAAATAAAAATACCGAAAATATAAATTTTATTCATTAAATTTCTCATCAAGCGTAAGCCAAATTATTAATTTTCATTTCTAACAGAGGTTGCTCAATAATATTTCCAAAAGCTCGCTTAGCAGCTAAATAATTTTGGAGTGCCTCTTTGCCATGGCCTAAATTATTAAGAATGTCTCCCCTTTCCTCCAAAAAAATCGGAATATAGGCTTTATCTCCAGGTTTAGATAGTAAATTCAACGCTTCTTTTGCTTGATTTTGATTTAATAAAATTCGCGCTAAACGTAACCGAGCGATAGATTGTAAAGCTTGATCATGCCCATGATCAACAATTAAAACTAATCTATTCGCAGCCTCAATTAAATTATTTTGATTAACTGCTAATTTAGCTAATTGTAAAGCCGCTAAAGATGCATAAGGTGTATATGGATAATTTTTTAACAACCCATCGGCTAAACTATTGAGAATAGGGATTTTCTCGCCTGCGGCAATTGATGCCACTAAACGTTCATACTGCATAGATGCAAGAAGCAAATTATTTTCCTTTTCTTGATGCCAATAATTCCAGCCCCAACTAATAAAAACAGCAAAAATAATACCTATTAAAATTCCAACACCATATTCACGACACCATTTTTTTACATTTTCAGCTTGTTCTATTGCGATTAACTCATTCATGTATTAAATATTCCTGCAGTTTTTTTAACGTCTGATCTTGCGAGACGATTTCTTGCGGACTTTTTTCTCTTAAGTTTTTAATAATAAAAGTGTTAGTCTTTACTTCATCATTCCCTAAAATTAAAGCAAAACGCGCACCACTTTTATCTGCACGTTTAAATTGAGATTTAATCCCATCTCCGCTCACATCAAGCCTCAAACTAACAGAAGGCAACTTTGTCCGTAAATATTCTGCAAAAATTAAACCTTTTTGAATAGCAATATCATTTATAGTAATAAAATATATATCCGGAACAGAGATAGATGTTGTAGAATTTAATTTAGGTAATAAGTTAATTAAGCGTTCTAAGCCTATGGCAAAACCCACAGCCGGTGTGGCATGTCCGCCTAGATGTTCTACTAGTTTATCGTATCGACCTCCTGCACAAACTGTATTTTGAGCAGTTTGCTGTTCATCTGTCAAAACCCATTCAAAAACTGTTTTATTGTAATAATCTAACCCCCTGACCAAACGAGGATTAATGGTAAAATTAATATGTGTATTCGTAAGTATTTCTTGTAAGATACAAAAATCTTGTTGAGAGTCAGAATCAAGATAATCAAGTAACTTAGGTGCTTTTTCAATGAGGCCCTGCATATGGGGATTTTTACTATCCAAAATACGCAATGGATTGGTTTGTAATCGGCGTTGAGAGTCTTCATCTAAATATTTTAGATGTTGAGTAAAATAATTAACTAAGCTTTCTTTATGTGACTTACGTGAAATTGAAGATCCTAACGAATTAATCTGCAAACTTAATTGATGTTTTAAACCTAATTCATCCCAAAGGCGTGCTGTCATCAAAATTAATTCGGCATCAATATAAGGACGACCTACACCAAACGCTTCCATGCCAAATTGATGAAACTGTCTATAGCGGCCTTTCTGAGGTCGTTCATGCCGAAACATAGGACCTAAATACCACCAACGTTGAATTTGATTGTAAAATAAACCTTGTTCTATACCGGCACGAACACAACCCGCAGTTCCTTCAGGTCTTAGAGATAAGCTCTCGCCATTACGATCAATGAAAGAGTACATCTCCTTTTCAACAATATCAGTTACATCGCCAATACAACGTTTAAACAACTCGGTTTTTTCTAGAATTGGAAACCGAACTTCTTGGTATCCATATTGCCTGGCAAGTTTACGCAAACTATTTTCAACTTTCTGCCATGTAAAAATTTCCATTGGCAGAATATCATTCATGCCACGAATCGCTTGTATTTTTTCTGCCATAATTAATAATAAAGTTGTTTACTTTTATGTTTGGTTTTTAGTTTAGGTGTATGAATTAATGCTTTATAGGCGTCAGAGTTCGGAAATCTTGTTTGTAACATTAAGGTATAACTACCTGCAGCTGTTGGATTTCCTAAATTTCTGGCTAAAACTGCACCTAACCATAAAGCATTGGCTGTAGGCTCTTTAACAAGCTGCATATAATGATCTAAATATTGCTGAGCTTGTTGATAATTTTTGTTTTGATAATTTATTCTTCCTAATTCCAACCAAGAGATCGCCCGTTTTGGATCCTGAGTAATAGCTTGTGTAAAATAACCCAAGGCTTTTTCAGTATCAGGTATCTGCATAGCACATAAACCTGCATTTTCATAGACTTGAGCCGTATTAAGATAACTTGAATCTTGTAATGCCAACAAAAAGTGTTGATCCGCTTCCAAATAACGACCTCGACGACACAAAAAAGTACCATAATTATTTTGTGCTGCACCGGATTTTGGATTAAGAGATATCGCTCGACGATAATAGGCATCTGCAGAAGACAAACTTCCAGTACTCTCTAGGAAATAACCCATGGCACCTTTTACCTGCAAGGATCCAGGTGATTGTTGTTCCGCAAGCAATAATTTTTGATGTGCACGTTGTACATCCCCATTTTCTAAATAAGCTAAACCTAGCTGAACATTTACATCGGATGCTTGCGGACCGGATACTTGTATTTTAGATTTTGAAAAAACACTACAAGCGGTAAGCGTTACTGTTAAAATAATAATGATGAATTGCTTAAATATCGAAATCATTTACTCTCCCATTTTTTAATTCCATCAAATTCAGGCAGATGATTCAATTAAAATAGGAATCACTTTCTGACGTTCTCTACTACGGTAACTTTTATCTTGAACACGCCCTACTAATTGACCACATGCTGCATCAATATCTTCGCCTCTGGTTTTTCGCGTTATAGCATTAAATCCAGCTCTGATTAAAATTTTTTTAAAATTTTCAATAGTTGGAAGAGAAGAACGTCGATAAACCGTATCAGGAAAGGGATTGAAGGGAATTAAATTTACTTTAACAGGAATCCCTTCTAAAATTTTTATTAATTGCCGCGCATGTTCAGGTTGATCATTTATTCCTTCTAGCATGACATATTCCATAGTAATACGCCTTCTATTATCTCCTTTAAAATAATTTCGACATACTTCTAATAATTCAGCAAGAGGATATTTTTTATTGATAGGAACTAAACGGTCCCTTAGTTCGTCATTAGGTGCATGTAAAGATACTGCAAGGGCTACTTCACTTATTTCAGATAAACGTCGCAATGCAGGAACTATACCTGAAGTACTTAAAGTAACACGGCGCTTAGAAAAACCATAGGCAAAGTCATCCATCATTAGATTCATTGCTTTAACAACATTATCAAAATTTAATAAAGGTTCTCCCATGCCCATCATCACAATATTACTGACAGTATAATCATGTCGTAAAGATCCATCTGACAAACTTCGCACTGCTAACCATACTTGTCCAATAATTTCTGCTACGGTTAAATTACGACTAAATCCCTGTTGCGCGGTTGAGCAAAAACTACAATTCAATGCACAACCTACTTGCGATGAGACACACAAAGTGCCTCTACTTACCTCAGGAATAAAAACAGTTTCGATACAATTACCATCATCCAGTCGCAACAACCATTTTTTAGTGCCATCATCAGACTGTTTTTCAAAAACTATTTCTGGTAAATTGATTTGTGCTATTGATCTAAGTTTTAAACGCAATGATTTACTTAAATCACTCATCATTTCGATATCCTTACCCTTTTGATGAATCCATTTTAAAACCTGCTGTGCTCGATAAGGTTTTTCCCCTAATTCTTGAAAAAAAAGCTCCATTCCTTCCCGATCAAAATCGAGTAAATTCTTTAGAGATAAGTTCATTACTTAGAACCTTCGCCAAAACATTGATCTTGAGTGAAAAAGAAAGCAATTTCTTGGTTAGCTGTCTCAATACTATCGGATCCATGAACTGCATTTTGACCAACACTTTCTGCAAAATCTGCACGAATTGTACCTGGGAGTGCTTGTCGAGGGTCAGTAGCCCCCATCAATTCACGATTTTTTAGAACTGCATTAATTCCCTCTAAAACTTGTATCATCACCGGCCCTGAACACATAAACTTAACCAATTCATTAAAAAAAGATTTATCTCTATGTATTTCATAAAATTTTTCAGCTTGATCTTTCTTCAGCTTCTCCATTCTTGCTGCAATAACTTTTAATCCCGAGTTTTCAAATCTTTTAGTAATCTCGCCTATACAATTTTTTCTTACCGCATCAGGCTTAATAATAGAAAGGGTCTTTTGAATTGTCATAAATGCCTCTTACTTTTGTTCTAACAAATTATTTATTTTTAGAATAAATAAGTTTACTCGCAGCAATTGGGTTTTTGGGTTGACCACGCTTTGAAACAATCTGCGCGTATTATACACATAAGGATTGCAAGTTGAGCGGGCAGCACAGGCAAAAAATTCAAGTGCGAAGAGTATATTATACAGACTTAATAGCTCGGTTCTACAGATTTAATATGACAATACCCTCTGCAGGATGCTTCTGAAATCTTAACGGGTCTTATAAGAATTAGGCCTCTTAAAAACATGGTTGTTCATACGTTGAAAAAAGCTTATAAGATTTTCGAATTTCATCTATTAATTGACTTGCTCAGCTTTTTGAAGCAAATTCAACATTCTATCCGGGAAATCCGTTAATATACCATCTACCTCTAAAGCTAGTAGCCTTTCCATTTCTTCTATTTCATTGACCGTCCAAACATCCACCCGTATATTTTTTTTATGTGCCGCTTTTACAAAATGTGCAGTTACCATCTCATAGGGGGCTTCTAAGGCAGTAGCAGATAATAAAAAAGGACGGGTTAAAAATAGTTTGCTTAATTTAGAAAAGCGATCCAGCTCAGCTTGCGTACCTGCGGTTGCAATGTTATGACAGAGCCTGCGCACTACTTTCATAGTCCGTGAGTTAAAAGCGGATACTAATACCTGTTTAGTTTTTTTATGCTGATTTATAAGCTCTCTTAAAGCCGCTACAATAGGAGGATCATTTTGTTTTATCTCTATATTGATAACTTGCTTTGGAAAAGCAGCAAAAATTTCATTTAAACTTGGGATTTTTATTCCTTGACCCCGAAAAGGAAATGTATGACCTTCATCACTAGTCCAACGATACCCTGCATCTAATTTTTTCAATTCAGCTAATGTGAGATCTTGTACTAATCCTTTAGCATTTGTTGTACGATCGACAGATTCATCATGGATAGCAACTAAAACCCCATCCCTAGTCATATGAATATCAATCTCACTTAAATCTGCCCCTAGTTTTGCAGCCTCCTGCAATGCAAATAAAGTATTTTCAGGCCATAATCCCGCTCCTCCACGATGAGCAATAACAAGCGGTTTTGCATTAACCTGATAAAGTGGAAACATACAAATCCCATAATACTTAGTATAAATATATCTTTGTTTGATAAAAAAATATGATAAAATATTCCTCATTTATAGCATGTAAAGCCTTAAAATACTAACTCAAAGCTTACTTGCATCCTTGTCCAATGAGGTCTTTTTTCCATGAAGGAATATCATTATACTCCCATATCCACGGAGTCTACACGATCTACCTTTTTCGACTATATTAATAATATTAACATCCCTCCGATAGATTATTTTGCTGTAGGTATAGAGAATCATGCCCAAAAAAAACTCACTTCTCTTATTTCTAGATTAGAATGGCAAGTTTATTTCGATAAAAACCAAATAACCAATAACGACCCTTTAATTCAAGCTAAAAAATTATCTCAAAGAAATATTATACCTTTTTCAGAAATAGACCATCTTGATTCGCTAGGAAAAGAAGTCATGCGACAACGATCATTACATGGTATGAAAAATGGTTTAATGCTTATACATAAACAACATAATCTAAACTATATGATTGTATTAGCTACTGGGCTTTCGAAATTTAATCATTTTAGCTTCCTCACTAAATACTATACTCAAATTACTAGACTTAAAAATGACCTTACTAAGATCATTGAGAGAGAAAGTAACTATGCTCTTCGCTCTTAATTTTACCTGCATTACTCCTTCCCTCGCATTTTATATATAATCGTTCCGATCGCTCCTTTTTTATGGCATTTTGTCAAAACTCACTGTATGAGTACATTTTGAGATGAAAGATATTATTTTCATCTATTCGTCTTTTCTTCTGATCCAGATAACCGCTGCAGCAGATTCTATATCTGCATCAAAAATAATAGGCTCTGCAGTTCTTCCTAGAGGATTCAAACAAGCAAGATTAAAACGTCCTAAAGAATCTTTAAAAAGTCGCCGGAAATATTGTCCACCATCCTTCAAATAAATGATACAGTCCTTATTGACGATGGAATCAAATTCGTTACAGGGTCTAAGCCTCCCACCCACATAATCTCCAGCTCGATAATGGGGGCTCATTTCATCATTAGAAACTATCATAACTACCGCATTAGCATATCGATCTCGAAACTCTTGAGCATCTCGCATCATAGCAATCTCATCATCTGCATCGATAGGTAAGTTAATAATTTCGCTAGGCATTGCAAAATAATGGCCTAATGAAAGCCTAACGGTAGGATCTAATCCTTTGCCATCTGCTATCCAAGCTTCATCAACTATTAAACCTTCATTTTTATAGACAGCTACACAGCGTTTAATACCATTTTTTGAAATTTTGATCATGCTATTTTCCCAAGATTTCAAAGTAATTTCTGGCAATTTATATTTCTTTTCTATATACGCCCGAGTCAATCGCAAAATTGAGCGTAAATATTTAAGTCTTGTGCCTGGAGTATCTAAATTACGTTGAAGTAATGCCTTGGACATAATAGTCAGTCTCCTTGTAAGAGATATTTATTAAACTAAAAAAAATTATTTTAACTCAAGTAGTTAACTAAAAATAGATAATAAATGCTAGCCTACCCAGGACCAAATATGGTTTTTTATTTTTTGGCCACTAGACTTCAGGGGAGGCATAAGGTACCTTCTACGCAATTTTATTTAGTTTTATTATTTATTTGTACTATGAAAACAATTCAAGAAGGGTTAACGTTTGACGATATACTGTTGCTCCCAAATCATTCAGTGGTTTTACCTAAAGATGTATCACTTGAAACACAATTAACTTCTAAAATTAATTTGAAAATCCCTTTGATTTCAGCAGCCATGGATACCGTCACGGAAGCAAAGCTTGCAATAGCACTTGCTCAAGAAGGTGGCTTAGGTATTGTTCATAAGAATATGGCTATAGATGCCCAAACCCAACAAATTAGAAAAGTAAAAAACTTTGAAAATGGAATGGTAAGAAACCCTATCACTGTTGCTCCGGAAACAACTTTAAGAGAATTACTTAAACTAATGGCAACATACTCAATTTCAGGGATACCCGTTATCGAAAAGGACCAGTTAGTCGGTATAGTCACACATAGAGATATACGGTTCGAAGAAAGCTTAGATCAACCCGCATCTAAAGTCATGACCCCTAAAGAAAGACTTATCACAGCTAAAGAACAAGCTACGTCAGAAGAAATAATAGATTTATTGCATCGCCATCGTTTAGAAAAAATCTTAATTGTCGACAATCAATTTCGATGCCGTGGATTGATAACAGCAAAAGATTTGCAAAAAACTAAAGAAAAACCCTTCGCGACGAAGGATCAACGCGGTCAATTATGCGTAGGTGCGGCTGTAGGGATAGGTGCCAATGCTAAAAAACGTGCAATATCTTTGATTGAAACTGGTGTTGATATACTCTGTGTTGATACCGCACATGGTCATGCACAAAGCGTTATCGATATGATCAAATGGCTAAAAAACGAATACCCAGATGTTTCTCTCATAGCAGGAAATATTGCTACTGCTGAAGCAGCACAAACCTTAGCTACAGCGGGCGCAGATGCTATAAAAGTGGGAGTGGGACCTGGGTCAATTTGTACAACTCGAATTGTGACGGGTGTAGGCGTTCCTCAAATTACAGCTATCATGAATGTTTCTGCTGCCCTAAAAGGGAAACCTGTAACTATTATTGCCGATGGTGGAATTCGTTATTCAGGAGATCTTTGTAAAGCATTGGCAGCTGGTGCACACGCAGTCATGATAGGCAGCTTGTTTGCAGGCACTGAAGAGGCACCTGGAGAAATCGAACTTTATCAAAGTCAACCTTACAAAGCATATCGTGGCATGGGCTCTTTAGGGGCCATGCAGCAAGGATCATCCGATCGTTATTTTCAAGATACTTTGGAGTTAAACAAACTCGTTCCTGAAGGTATAGAAGGAAGAATACCTTATAAAGGCCCTTTGCAAACAGTTATTCACCATTTATTAGGTGGAGTTAGAGCAGGTATGGGCTATACAGGAAGTGTTGATCTTGCTGATCTCCATAAAAAAGCACAATTTGTAAAGCTTACAGCTGCCGGCATAAGGGAAAGCCATGTTCATAATGTGGCAATTACCAAAGAAGCTCCTAACTATTACCGCGAAGACTGATATTTCTTTAATCAATTTTCTTGAAGTAATTCTTAGCATTTTTTTTTATGAAAATTAAACCTCGAATAAAAACGGAGTGTACTTAAAATGACTATTCCTAAAGAACGCATATTAATTCTCGATTTTGGTTCACAATACACACCTTTAATTGCTCGACGCATCCGTGAATTGCATATTTATTGCGAAATTTATCCTTATGATATCCCAGAATCAGAAATTTTAGCCTTTGCTCCTAAAGGAATTATCCTATCCGGCGGCCCTGAAACGGTTACTTTAATCACTACCCCCCGCGCACCAAAAATAGTATTTACCTTAGGCTGTCCAATTTTAGGTATTTGTTATGGTATGCAAACCATGGCTGAGCAACTCGGGGGTAAAGTTGTTTCCTGTGCAAACCGAGAATTCGGATATGCTCCTGCTTTAGTGGCGACTGAAACTGAACTATTAACCCATATTCAAGATAACCCGAAAAAAGAAAAAGATGCATTGTTGGATGTCTGGATGAGTCATGGTGATCATGTTGAACGACTTCCCCCAGGTTTTGTTGTTATATTAAATACTCCAAACACCCCTATTGCTGGCATGGCTGATACAACGCGTCACTTTTATGGTTTACAGTTTCACCCAGAAGTGACTCATACCCGTCAAGGAAAAAAAATATTGGCACGTTTTGTAGAAAAAATTTGCCAGTGTCAACCAAGTTGGACTGCCCCTAAAATTTTGGAACATGAGATTGCTGAAATAAAAGAGAGAGTAGGGAAGGAAAAGGTTTTACTAGCGCTTTCAGGTGGTGTTGATTCTACTGTATTAGCTGCATTATTACATAAAGCTATTGGTAAACAATTATTATGTGTCTTCGTTAATACCGGTTTATTACGAACTACAGATAAAGACTCTGTAATACAAGCTTTAGCTGATGATATGGGGATATCTGTTGTAAAAATAGATGCCTCTGGGCGTTTTATAAGTGCGTTAAAAGGAATTACTGATCCCGAAGAAAAGCGTAAAACCATAGGTAATTTATTTGTTGAAATATTTGAAACTGAAGCCAGTAAATATCCAGATATTGCTTGGTTAGCGCAAGGAACAATCTATTCTGATGTCATTGAATCAGCTGGTACCAGTACTCAAAAGGCTCATGCTATCAAATCTCATCACAATGTAGGTGGACTTCCAGATACGCTTAAACTAAAGTTATTGGAACCTTTACGTGAATTATTTAAAGATGAAGTGTGCGAGCTAGGCTTAGAATTAGGTTTGCCATCAGAGCTTGTTTATAAACATCCTTTTCCGGGACCTGGATTAGCTATACGGGTTTTAGGGGAAGTTAATCAAAAAAATATTAACCTTGTCCGAAAAGCCGATCTTATTTTACAAGAAGAATTACGGGAACAAAATTATTATAACAAAATAAGCCAAGCATTCTGTGTTTTTTTGCCGATAAACTCTGTGGGAGTTATCGGAGACGCTCGCCAATATGCACCAATTATTGCGATCCGTGCTATAGAAACCATAGATTTTATGACAGCTCGCTGGGCACATCTGCCGTATCATTTACTTGAAACTGTATCAAATCGAATTATTAATGAAGTATCTGGTATTTCTCGAGTAGTTTATGATATTTCGGGTAAACCTCCTGCGACAATAGAATGGGAATAAAACACTTTTTTCTTGAAATTCAAAAGCAAGTAGGAAGCAAAGATATACTCATTGCAAAAATTTTTTGGGAAATACACGAAAATTATTGAATATTGGATAGCAATACAGTCAAAATTTAAGCGGAAAAGTATATTTTGACTTTAACTCATCTGTTCAATAGACTTCATTTACTCATACTTCACAGAAGTAGTGATTTAACCTATGCTGCAACTTGTTAAAAATTGGTTTTCCCGATATTTTCTCGATCCAGAATTGGCAATTTTATGGCTATTCCTATTATTCATTATCATTGTTTTTGCTTCTTTAGGTAAAATTTTAGCTCCTGTGTTTGTCAGTATCGTTATGGCCTATTTGCTACAATGGCCAATTAGCTCCTTAGAAAAGTTGCGTTTACCTCGAATTGCTGCAGTTTTAGGAGTCTATATTAGTTTTGTAGGTTTAGTTATCTTGGCAATTGTGGGTTTGTTACCATTATTATTTCGCCAATTAAGTAACCTAATCAGTGAACTACCTGTCATGGCTGCAAAAGGTCAAGCACTACTATTGTATCTCCCTACTCGTTACCCCGGCTATACATCAGCCAGTCAAATACAAGAATGGATCACTCAGTTTAAGGGTGAATTAACTCATACTGGACAAGGAATATTATCTGCATCATTAGGTTACATTCCGAATGTTATCGCCTTTGCCATTTATTTTGTATTGGTTCCTTTGTTGGTGTATTTCTTCTTACTTGATGAAAAAAAAATAATCAACTGGCTCACTCAATATTTACCTGAAAAACGCCGATTAATTTCTCAAGTCTGGAAAGAAGTACTTACCCAAACAGGTAATTATGTAAGAGGAAAAGCTTTAGAGATGTTGATAGTTTGGATAGTTACTTATCTTTCATTTGCAATACTTGGACTTCAGTACGCTATATTACTCAGCGTATTAGTTGGAATTTCGGTGATTATCCCTTATATAGGCGCAGTTATGGTAACTATTCCTGTTCTTATTATCGGATTTTTAGAATGGGGATGGACAGCGCATTTTGCATATCTGGTGGCAGTTTATTCGTTAATTATCACATTGGATGCTAATGTCTTAGTTCCCTTTTTATTTTCTGAAGCTGTTGATCTACATCCAGTAACTATCATTATCGCTGTGCTCGTATTCGGTGGATTACTAGGATTTTGGGGAGTATTTTTTGCTATACCTCTTGCTAGTGTGGTAAAAGCTATCCTAAATGCTATTTCTTACAAAAAGTTTCCTGCACATAAAAATAAACTATGTTAAATCAATATACTCGCCAAAATTCAAGTGGCGAAGAGCCATACTTTAACTTAATTCACCAACTGCTTGTAAAACTTCTTCTACATGACCAGGCACTTTGACCTTCCTCCATTCATGACGCAAAATACCTAATTTATCAATCAAAAAGGTACTTCGTTCAATTCCGAATGTTTTCTTACCAAACATAGTTTTTTCTTTTAACACGTGATATAATTGACACACTTTTTCATCAACATCAGATAATAACTCAAAAGGAAATCGCTGATCTGACTTAAATTTTTCATGAAGTTTTAGGCTATCACGCGAGATTCCTAAAATTGTTGTGTTTAGAGTAGCAAATTTTTTAAAATTTTCTGCAAAATCTTTTCCTTCCTGCGTACATCCCGGGGTACAATCTTTAGGATAAAAATATAAAATAATATTTTTACCTATTAAATCCTTTAAACCTATTATTTTACCGCTAGTTCCGGGTAAACTAAAATCAGGTGCAAATTTGTTTATAGCTAACATATCAACTAATACTATTTAAAGAAAAAATATCTAATTTTTTTGGGGTTCCATGGCTACATCAAAATTGTTTTCATCACAAAATACAATAAAGTGTTCACGGAAGTCTGCTACTAAATGATGCGCAGGAAAGCCAAACGACAAAGATATACCAAGCATTGCTGCTTCTGTTATAGGCGCTTTATATGACTCTATATGAAGATTGTAAAGTGTTACTTCCTGTTCAGATAAAAACTGGGTAATTTTCGCTAAAACATCCGGTATATCGGGAGCCACAATATAAGAAGAATAAGGAAAACTATCAGGTTGTGCACCTCTAAACTGGGTACGTGCAACTAAAACCTGACCTTCATATTTTTTTAGGAGTGTCTCAAATTTAGCGATGGTATTCCAGGCTCCTCCAATCAACAAGGTCATTGTGAGATGAGTTGCAGTGGTATTTACACGCGCATCAACAATATGGCAACCACTATGAGCAACCAATCTAAATACTTGATCAGTAAGCTGATTTTCATTAAGGCCTAGGACAACAACAACCAGGTTTTCCATAAATATTAATCATGTTTTTCTAACGAGCCGGTAGTCTATTCTTTTTTAAGGAGGTTGTCACTAGGGGCTAGATAGGCCAATCGTTATGGCTATGCTTAAAGCCAAGTAAAAATTTGGGAAACACTTTAATCCCAATCATTACATTTTTTAAATTTTACCCAATAATTCAAATCTTAAGAACCACTTTTTAATTTGGTGGAGGCGGTGGGAATCGAACCCACGTCCGCAAGTCCGCTGCCTTTGGTACTACATGTTTAGTACAATCTTTAAATTTAATCGATCCATCTCCGATTGACAGGGAATTGACCGACGATTCTGTTTGGTTTTAGTAGCTTTCGCCTCAGAAGCGGCTAGACTACGAGCTTGTCAGTTATGACCACTACCTCCACATACAAGCCTATGAAGTTCATGGCGCCGGCTGCTGTTTAGGCAGCACCAACGACGTTAAAATTAACTACCGGTTAGGCAGCAATAGCAACATCGCTGTTTTTAGCGTTATAGTTAGCATCGTTTGCAACTATAGATTTACAACATGATTAACGAGGCAAAGTTGCATCCTCGACATGCACCTCAGGGTTTGTAACCGGCGTCGAAGCCAGGTCGCCCCCGAACATTGATTATACCTCATTTATACAAAGCTTTCTGTTAATGCCTTAAAAAATAAGGCAAAAAATTTTTAAATGTGGGTATTATGCTTACCTTAAATAACGCCCTAAACGCATTTTTTCCCGCTGCCAGTCTTTTTCTTTGATACTAGCTCTCTTATCATGCTCCTGTTTCCCCTTTGCTAACCCTACTTCTAACTTAACCCGGTTTTTTTTCCAATAAAGTTTTAATGCGATAAGCGTATACCCTTTACGCATAATGCTTCCGGCAAATTTACTCAATTCACGTTCATTGAGTAGAAGCTTACGCGTACGAATCGGATCTGGATGACTATGATGTGTAGATATGGTAGCAAGAGGAGTAATATGGCAACCTAAAAGCCATGCCTCACCATTTTTTAGTACCACATAACTTTCCGTCAGTTGAGCTCGACCACTACGAAGACTTTTAACCTCCCATCCCTGTAAAACTAAGCCAGCTTCGATAGATTGTTCAATAAAATAATCATGACGAGCGCGTCTATTTAGTGCAATTGTTGTGTCTTGCAATGCTTTCTTAGAATTCATGGGATATACTCAAACATGTTAGCAATCATAGGCTTCAAGCATAGCAAACATAGTAACGATAGTCGCCCTGAAACTTAATTATGCCATTTATACAACATTCTTTAGAAGTGCCTTACAATGCGTCAGAGATGTATAAGCTCGTCAACCACATCGAAAAATATTGTGAATTTCTTCCTTGGTGTACCGAAAGTCAAATTATTAGTCAGGATGAAGATAGTATTCAAGCCCGCCTTACATTGACTGGGGGAGGGCTTTCGAAAAGCTTCACTACATCAAACAGGTTACAAAAAAACAAATTAATTGAAATTAGTCTAATTGATGGCCCTTTTAAACATTTAGAAGGGTATTGGTCTTTTGAAACAAGCCCCCGAGGATCTAGGATCAATTTAAACTTGGAATTTGAATTTTCTACACGTTTGCTAGCACTGGCTTTTTCTCCTATTTTTGAGAAAATAGCTAATACATTAGTACAGGCTTTTTCTGATCGTGCTAAACAAGTTTATGGAGATCGTAAATTTGAAAACAACATTTATCAAGACAATTAAATAGTCATGTCATTTTTTCAAGTTGAAGTGGTGTTTGCCGATAGCCGAAAACAAAAACTTATAAAAATTTCTGTCCCTGATGATACTTGTATCTCTGCAGTCATAGAACTTTCTGGTATTTTGCTAGATTTTCCAAGCATCGATCTAAGTAAAAATAAGATTGGGATTTTCGGAAAATTATGCAATCTGCATGCTAAAATCAAAGCAGGTGATAGGATAGAAATATATCAACCACTTTTAGTAGATCCTAAAAAAATTAGGATAAATCGTGCCAAAAAACAAAAAATGACTTAACTGTTTTCTACACTTTTTTATTATAGTGAAATAAAATCTTTTATTAATTAAGTGCTGATTTTTCAATATTCTGTAAACGTCCTTTGGAAAAAATAAGCGTAACGCGTCTTTGAATAGGCTCACCATGACCTGGTTGAAGGAAATAAATATAATCTTGACGATCCGATTGAAAAGGAGACTGTAATACGCAACTACCCAGTAGATAGCGAACTTGCTCCTTAGTCATACCGAGTTTTAATTGGTCTATGGTAGACTGCTGCAGTATATTGCCTTGCTGGACATCCGGTCGATAGACAATATTGCAACCAGAAATCAGTAATGTTAAAAATAAACTTATAAGCAACTTTTTCATAAATAAAAACAAACTCGTAATTTTAATTTCTACAATGCCTAAAACAACAAGAAAAAATTTAATTAATCTAAAATCATCCCACACGAATTCACTAACCGAGGAGTTTAGAGATAGTCTAATGGATAATCAACAATTACGCCAAGCAGGTTTAAAAGTAACAGCCCCTAGATTAAAAATACTTGAGTTACTTGAACAAGCTAAAACACGTCATTTAAGCGCCGAAGATATCTATAAAACGTTATTAGAGTCCGGTGAAGATATAGGTTTAGCCACAGTCTATCGTGTATTAACTCAATTTGAAAGTGCGGGTTTGGTTAAGCGTCAAAACTTTGAAGATTCTTATTCGGTGTTTGAATTGAACCAGGGACCCCATCATGATCATTTAGTCTGTATCAAATGTGGAAGAGTTGACGAATTTGTTGATAAAATCATCGAACAACGCCAAAAGATTGTTGCAAAACAGGCTAATTATCAAATGACAGATCATAGTCTAATTATTTATGGGGTTTGTAATAAATGTTTTAAAAAGCAAAAGCTTAAATTAAATAAATAATTTGGATAAAATAAAAGAATCGAGCTAATCTACTTCTAAAATCTTGAGCGTATTGGTACCACCTGTAGTCATTAATAGATCTCCATAGGTAATTAAAACTTTTTCCCCTTTTTGTAAAAAACCATGTTTCTTTAATTCTTTAATCGCTAATTGACCAATATTTTCTTTATGTATTTTATCAATATTAAAATATAGGGGATAAACGCCACGATATAACGCTAATCGGCGTGATGTTTTTAAACTATGTGCCAAACCGTAGATAGGAATTCCCGAACGAATCCGAGACATCCACAAAGGTGTCGCTCCTGATTCAGTTAAGGCAATAATAGCTTTAATATCATAATGATTGGCAGTATACATTGCCGCCATCGCTATGGCTTCATCAGCGCGATAAAATTGACATTCCACGCGATGCCGAGATACACGTGTCTTAGCTTGCTTTTCCGCTCCTAAACAAATACGTGCCATAGCCATCACCACTAAAGCAGGATGATCTCCTGTAGCAGTTTCTGCAGATAACATAACGGCATCCGTACCATCTAATACGGCATTCGCGACATCAAAAACTTCTGCTCGGGTAGGAATAGCATTATGAATCATTGATTCCATCATCTGTGTTGCCGTTATCACTGCTTTATCTAAAGACCGCGCTCGCTGGATGATATGTTTTTGCACGGCAGGTAATTCAGCATCACCAATTTCAACTCCTAAATCACCACGAGCCACCATTACCGCATCGGAAGCACGAATAATTTCATCAATAACAGGAATAGCATCGCTACGTTCTATTTTTGCAATCAATCCTGCATGACCCTTTGCTTTCTTTAATAAATTTCGAGCTAGATTCATATCGGCTGCGCTGCGCGGGAAAGAAATTGCAATATAATCAGCGTTTAATTTTACTGCTATTTTTAAATCTTTTTTATCCTTATCTGTCAATGCTACAGCAGAAAGTCCTCCACCTTTTCGATTAATACCCTTATTATTAGATAGTTCTCCACCCACTTCTACAAGGCAAAATATTTTATTTTTCTGTATTTTTTTGACTTTCAATACTAAACGGCCATCATCAAGCAACAACAAATCGCCACAATGAACATCTCGTGGTAACTGTTTATAGTCAATACCAACCGATAATTCATCGCCAGCTTCCTTATCTAAATCAGCATCCAAAATAAACAAAGTGTCTTTTTTTAAAAAAATAGACCCCGTTTTAAAACGCGCAATACGAATTTTTGGTCCCTGTAAATCCGCCATAATAGCAATTTCTCGACCCGCAGCTTTTGCACATTCGCGAACATAATTAGCTCGTTTAATATGATCTTCTGCTTTACCATGTGAAAAATTCAAGCGTACCACATCTAAGCCTGCAGCTATCATTGCTGGTAAAACACCTGCTTTATCGGTTGATGGTCCTAGCGTAGCCACAATCTTGGTTCGTTTAAATCGTTTCATTGCTGTTTTTCCCCTATGCGTTCTTGTAATATCGCTAAAGCAGGTAAAGTGCCTCCTTGTATAAACTCAAGAAAAGCCCCTCCACCTGTTGATATATAAGAAATTTTATCCGCAATATCATATTTTTCGATGGCCGCCAAAGTATCCCCACCTCCTGCGATGGAAAAAGCGGGACTATTGGCAATAGCATAGCTTAAAGCACGCGTTCCTTGTTCAAATGGGGCCAATTCAAAAACACCCAGGGGACCATTCCATAAAATACTCGCTGCTCGATGTACAAACTCGGTATAATGTACAATTGACTCTGGTCCAACATCTAAAATCATTTCATTCTTTTTTATTCCAGTTACCTTTTTAACCATGGTCTCTGCTGTCGCAGATATTTCCGTTGCTACAATAACATCTGTCGGTAACACAATCTCTACTTGTAACCGTTTTGATACTTCTAAAAGTTTTTTTGCTTCACTTACCAGATTAATCTCAAATAAAGATCGACCTACGGAATATCCTTGTGCAACTAAAAAGGTATTGGCTATTCCTCCACCAAGAATTAATAAATTCACTTTATTAAGTAAAGACGACAATAATGTTAATTTAGTAGAAACTTTTGCCCCGCCTACGATAGCTAATAAGGGTCTAGCTGGATTTTCCAATGCTTTACTTAGTGCTTTTAATTCCGACATTAATAATAAACCTGCACAAACCTGCGGCGAAAATTGAGCTACTCCCACGGTAGATGCTTCATTGCGATGCGCTGTAGCAAATGCATCCATGACAAAAATATCAGCCAATTTTGCAATTTTTTTAGCTAAAATAGGATCATTGTTCTTTTCTCCTATTTGAAATCTTACATTTTCACATAACACGACTTCACCAGGTGAAATCTCAAATCCATCTAACCAGTTAACTATAAATCTAACCGGCTGTCCTAATAGTTTCTGTAATCGTGTTGCAATTGGAGCTAAAGAAAGTTCTGGAGTAACATATCCTTCTGTTGGTCTATCCAGATGAGAAAGTAAAATAACTGCTGCACCTTCTTTTAAGGCATATTCAATCGTTGGTAACGCGGCTTTAATTCGCGCATCACTGATAATCATGCCTTTATCTAAAGGCACATTAAAATCTTCTCGAATGAGAACACGTTGATTCTGTAAATCTATGTCTTCTAAACTTATTAAAGCCATAAAAATTGCTTTTATAAAAGCATTAGTCTAACTGAAAAATTTAAAAGGAAAAAACTTTTAAAGTCATATTAAGCTATAACCCCAATGGCTGTTAACTTTTCTGACTATAAGGTTTTATCTCACAATCCACGCCAAGACGGTGAAAAATTGCTTTTTATATGATCTTTCTATTTCATCATCTTCTTCATCTCTATTACAAAAACGCGCTGGAATAGTTGGAAGAGGAGTAGCATGGTTACGTAAATATTTATAAGCATCATCTATATCGGCTCGAATATCCCATCCATCCATAGTTGCATTTTCGACAACGTATAACTCTTCTGTAGCATGGCTTCATGTTCTATAGGATTTTTTGCAGTCATTTCTTCATGGAGCACAGCCTGAAGTTCTACAACTTCTTCATCCCTGTTCTCTATCTCTTTTGAATTATTTTTATTTATTTTTAATTTTCAAAGTAATTGATTTAATCTCATTTATTTAGATAGATTGAGCAAGTTACTTTCTTTGGCAAAATCAAGAGTCTTAAAAGATGAAAGTAATTTGTTTTTAACAGCAATTTCTTGTTTATCATCAGGTTTTTTCTGAACAATTAGCAAAGCAAAATAGATAAACAGTTTTTTTACTTGATTAAAAACACTAGGAGGTTCAAACTTTATCTTTTCCAACTCATTTTTAAGGTATCTAAAATAACTATCCGGCTGATAGTCTCTAGTCAAACTAGATCCTAATACAGGTTTTAAAATTTTAGCCATACGACTTCTCTTTTTTGTATACCTAGTCTTCATGTTAACACTATAATTGTTTCCAAGCTAACCAACTAAGTGCCATAACAGAAAATGCCTTAAAACCCATATTGCTTCAGATCAAAATTAAGGCTATTTTGGGGTCATGAAAGCTTTACATGGTTTACGGGTTCTCATTACTCGCCCTACTCTTCAAGCAAAAGATCTGGTAGCTCAAACTCAGTATTATGGCGGGGTAGCGGTACATTTCCCAACGCTGGAAATTCTTGCAACCAAAAATATAAAAAAAACCTTATTAGACATAAGAAAACTTAAAGAATATGATTTTGTTATCTTTATTAGTCCCAATTCGGTCTTCAATACTGCGGAATCTATTCATAGCATTTGGCCTTTTTGGCCTGAGAAAACTAAAACTATCGCCACAGGACCTGGTACCACAATAGCTTTAAAGCAATGTGGCCTGCCTAGTGATTATAGCCCCGAAAAGGATTTTAATGGCACTGGCCTATTAAATCTTGCTGCGTTACAAGACATAAAACAAAAAAAAATTCTAATCTTAAAAGGAGAAGGAGGTCGACAGTATTTAGCAAAAGGCTTAAAAGATCGAGGAGCTCAAATTGATAATTTAAACGTTTACAAGCGACAACTGCCCAAAATTGATAAAACTGATATTCCGAATCAAGAATCAATTGACGTCATTATTTGCACTAGTCACAGCGGATTAAAAAATTTAGTTGGTTTATTGTATCCTTACTGGCAGGATATTTTATTAAAAAAACAATTACTCGTTATTAGTTCCCGACTTGCTGATAGTGCTAAGAAACTTGGTTTTGTCAAACCACCCTTAATATCGGATAATGCAACAAATACAGCTATCTTACAAACTCTGTTTTCCTGGCGGGAGCAATCACTATGGAATCACAGCCCACACCCAATTTAGAAGAAACCAAAATAAAGATCAAAAAAAACAAGCCTTTGCGTTCTAAAAGCTGCTTTACAGCTTGGTGTGCAATTGGATTGTTACTCATCACTTGGATTGGTTTATTTTTAGGCTTAAGTTTTTTTTGGCTAAAAAACAGAGCGCGAGTGAACGAATATCATAATCAACTATCTGTCTTGCAAAATCAGATCGCGCGAAGCCAAGCTGATGACAAAAATCGTCAGCAACAAATCTCACAATTACAAAATTTTATTGAACAAAAATTTTCCACTAATGATAATGCTATTTTGTTCGCAAACGTTAATCAACTAATTCAACTAGCCCAGTATAATCTTATTTATTTTCATGATACCGACAACGCTTTGTCTGCATTGATGTTAGCCGATAAACAATTAGGCACAATAATAAGCCCAGATATTCGATTAGAAAATATTCACCAATTATTAACTAAATATTTAACTAGCTTAAAAGCTTTACCTCATATTGATCTAAAAAACAGTTTAGCACAAATACAGACTTTAAAAATGCAAATTATGCAATTGTCTTTATTGCCAACGTCTAATTCTACTCCCCAAAATCTTAATGTTTCTGCCAGTAATCTTTTAGGAAATAAATGGATACGTATACTTCAAAATAGTCTAGATAGCTTTCGACAACTGATCATTATTCGACACTTAAATAAACCTATAGAGCCTTTATTGCCAGAAACAGAACAGCAATATTTGCAACATAACTTACTTTTATTATTGCAACAAACTCAATGGGCATTAATACATCATGAACCAACTATTTATCAATCTAGCTTGCAAGAAATTCAAGAAAACATTAAAAAGCATTTTGCATCTAGCTCGTCCAGCACACAAGCAGTCCTGCAAAGTATTAATCAATTAAAACAAATTGATTTACAAAATCCTACTCTCGATTTAAATCCGTTACTCCAGGCAATTTCGGTTATGAAAAAAACAACTAGCTCTCTTAACGTTACTCCTGTTATTTCATCTAGTCAAAAGGAATCCTCTTGATGTATCGGTTTTTTATATTTTTATTAGTTCTTGCTGTTTCAGTTTGGATTGGCGTTAAAATAACCGCTGATCCAGGTTATATACTCATTACTTGGCATCTACTTGTCTTAGAGATGCCATTATGGTTAGGTATTTTAATTTTAATCATTAGCTTTATTTTAATTTACTATTTAATTCGCTTCTTTAACTATTTATTCATGCTCCCAAAACAATGGCGCCAGAATTTAGATAAAAAACGTTTACAAAAAACTACCGCCCTAAATGATCAACGTCTGTTTTCTTCTATCTATCAAAAGCCAAAAAACTGGCATAATATTTTAGAAATTTTACCTCAATTAGAAAGTAAAACCTGGGTATCTAAAACGCAAATTCAACAAATACAGCAAGAAAGTTTCGAAAATTTGTTAAGCGAAGAAAAATATACGTACAATTTATCAATGCTTGAGGACATATGGAACAATTTACCATCTAAATTAAAAAAAGATCCTTTATTGTTAAATTATTACGTTGAAGGCCTTATAAGACATCATGAAGACGCAAAAGCTGAACTATTAATAGTAAAACAATTAAAAAAACAATGGTTTGGTCCACTTGTTACAACCTTTAGCCTTATTAAAAGTTCAAACCCTGCGCGTCAATTGACAATAGCAGAACAATGGCTAAAAAAACATCCTGATGACCCCTGCCTTTTATTAAGTTTAGGTAGGCTTTGTAAACAGCGCAAATTATGGGGTAAGGCACGAGATTATTTAGAAAAAAGTTTAATCTACGATTCTTCTAACTTAGAAACATACCTAGAATTAGGAGAATTATCCGAAGGTCTTGAAGAACCATTGCAAGCTTTAGCTTGGTTTAAAAAGGGATTAATTAAAAAAATTACTTCTTAAAAAAACAAGTCCATAAAAATTCTAAATAACTAGTCCGAACAAAAACTCTTGTGAAGTTGTAATTATAGTTTGTTTAGATCGTACATATGTCCTTTTAACACTGTAGTAACAGGCCAGCCCCTCAAAAGACGTCCCGCAAAGGGTGACCACTGGCATTTAGTACTGAGAAGCTTATCTTCAACTTTCTTTGCTAAAGATAAATCCACTAATACATAATCGTCTGGACAATCGGCTAAGTTAAATATTGTTTTTGCACGTCGAGAAGTTAAATCCACTATATTGTCTAAAGAAAGCAGATTTTGATGATATGCTTCAAATAATAATGGCAATGTAGTTTCTATACCTGGAACACCAGATGGACAATCACCATAGGCTTTAGCTTTTTCTTCTAGGGTATGTGGAGCATGATCAGAACCTATCGTATCAATAATACCGGATTTTATTCCCGAAAATAATGCCATTTGATGTTCAGGAGATCGCAAAGGTGGATTCATTACCGCCTTTCCTTGTAAGTTTTGATAATCTAAATTATTCAAAAATAAATGATGCGGTGTCGTTTCTGCAAAAACTGGAAGTCCTTCCTTTTTTGCTTGAGCAATTAAATCAATTTCTTGATGTGTACTAACATGCAAAATATATAATCGTGTTCCATACAAACGAACGAGATGAATTGCTTTTTCAACAGCTAGAAATGCTGCTGATTCATCACGAATTTTAGAATGTATTGAATAAGGTTGAGGTCCTTCAAATTTTTTTGCATTTTCTTTTAATCGCTGTTCATCTTCTGCATGAACTGCAACTAACATGTTTTCTTCAGCTGCTATCTTAAAAATAGCATGCAAGCTTTCATCGTCATCAATAACTAACCCCCCTGTACTGCATCCCATAAACACTTTAATACCAATAACTTGGCCTTTTATTTTTTTTATTTCATTCAAATGATATTTATCGGCACCAAAATATAAATAATAACGAAGAGGGATTCCTGCTTCTTTTAACTGTTTATCAATAAGTGCTTTTTTTTCTACTAAAGCAATTTCTGTAACCGTGGGAGGAATAGTATTAGGCATATCAAAAACGGTAGTATAGCCCCCTTTGATGCTAGCCTTAGCTGCTGTTTTCCAATTTTCTTTGTACTCCCACCCAGGTGTTCGAAAATGAACATGAGGATCAATTAATCCAGGCAGTTTTATTAATTGTTTGTTTTCAAGTTCCATCATAAACAAATTTCTTCTACTTGGTCGCGTTCAAATTGTTTTTCACAGTAAAAACAACGTAATTTCACCTGATTTGGTGATCCTTCGAGTTTAAAATAGCCTTTAGATTCGATATGATTGATACAATTTAAATTAGGGCATACTAATACATCGCGTATAGTCTTAGGTAGTTCGCAATTAATTTTTTCACTAACCTTAAAATTTACTATTCGGCTAATCGTAGCACCAGGAGCAAAGATTGCAACGTGATCAATTTCCTGCGGAGTAAGCAATCGATTTTCAATTTTAATCAAATCTTTAAGTTTCAAAGATGTACTTCGCAAATTTAAGCCTAAAGTAACACGTTGTTTACTGTTAACCACGTGCAATAAACGCATGATTTTAAGTGATTGGCCTGCTGGAATATGATCGATGACGACTCCATTATCAATCGCAGAAACGGAACGGGTTTTAATCATTGGGTTTTATCCAAAAAAATCGTCTAAAGCGATATTTTATCAAGTAGTAACGTTAAAACAGCTTGTCTGATATATATTGCATTGGCCACTTGTTTAAAATATAAAGCATAAGAAGTTTCATCAATAGTTTTATCAATTTCACGACCTCGAGGCAAAGGATGTAGGATCTTCAAATTAGTTTTAACCTTTTTTAATTTATCACGGGTCAGAATATATTGATTTTCAAATAATTGATGTTCGGATTGGTTAAATCTTTCCTGTTGAAGTCTAGTCATATATAAAATATCTACTTTCGAGATCACTTCGTCTAAATTTGCATGAAAAGAAAATCGAATACCTTTATGTTTTAATTCATCACATATTATTTCTGGTAGTGCTAATAATGCAGGTGAAACCAAAAACAGTCTCATATTAAATAAAGCACAGAGTTGCACTAAAGAATGCACCACCCGCCCATATTTTAAATCACCTACAAAGGCTATAGACAATCCTTCCAAGTTTTTTTGTGTTTCTTGTATAGTAAATAAATCAGATAAGGCTTGCGTAGGATGTTGATTTGCTCCATCTCCAGCATTAATAATAGGCTTATCGGAAAATTCTGCTGCTAAACGTGCTGATCCTTCGAGTGGATGACGAATTATTATAAGATCAGCGTAATAAGAAATTGTCTTAATTGTATCTTGTAAATCTTCCCCTTTTTTAATAGATATATTTTCACTGCTAGAGAAACCTATGACTTGCCCTCCCAAACGTAAAGTAGCTGTTTCAAAGGATAACCGGGTACGCGTTGAAGGTTCAAAAAAACAGTGTGCAACAATTTTATCAAGCAAATATTTTTTAGCTAAATTTTGCTTAAATTTTTTCGCATGATTTAATATAGTATTTACTTGCGTTAAAGAAAGATCGCGAACTGATATAATATCTTTTTGACCCAAAACTTTTGACATAATTCACTCAAATTTAATTAACTATAGATACTTCATACTCTAGCAAATAATATTTCGGCAATTACCACAAAGAGGGACCGTGAGTTACCTGGCAAACAGGCAAAAATTCAAATGAGAAGAGTATCATTTATTTATTTTTTTTATAACCAAACTTTGCCAAGATTCTACAGGCAATTCTTTGCCCCATAAACTTACTAAACATTGTAAAATTATCAGTGCGTTCTGAGCATTTGTAATTAAAGGAATATGATGATCAATTGCTAAACGTCGAATTAAAAACCCGTCAGTTTGCTGCAACCCTGTCATTGAACTTGGGATGTTAATAATTCCTGCTATCTTTCGTTGTGTTATTAAATCTCTTATATTTGGTTTTTTAGCTTCACTAGTTTTGTTAACAAAGTAGGAGGCTATACCCTGCTGGGATAAAAACTGGTGAGTTCCTTCAGTACAATAAATAAGCCAATCTTGATCATCAAGTTGTTTGATCCAAGGTAAAAGCTTAATCTTATAGTTATCTGCAATACTTAATAACAATTTTTTTTCTGTGATATTTTGATCCGTTGCCAACCATGCTTTATAAAAAGCCTCCACCAAATTCTCAGCAATACAAGCCACTTCACCAGTAGATGCCATTTCAACTTGAGCTACAGGATTGGAACCTTTTAAACGACTGTAAGAAAATTGTGCTGCTTTGACACCAACATAATCTAACTCTAAAGTTTCATAATGTTTTGTTTGGTGTTTATTCAGCATTACTTCGGTTGCTATTTGGATGAAATTATGACCTGTTACTTTAGAAACAAACGGAAAAGAACGTGATGCTCGCAAATTACATTCAATAACCTGAATATCATTATTTTTAGCAATAAATTGAATATTGAACGGTCCGGTGATATGTAAAGCCTTTACAATTTTACGCGCTATGCTTTTAGTACGACGTATGGTTTCTAAATATAATTTCTGTGGTGGTAACACAACTGTCGCATCTCCAGAATGGACACCTGCATTCTCGATATGTTCTGAAATAGCCTCAATGACAATATCACCCTGTTTAGCTACTCCATCTATTTCTAATTCTTTTGCTTCTTGAACAAATTTAGATATCACCACTGGATAATCTTGCGAAACACGAGCTGCCGCTTGTAAATGTTGGTCTAAAGACTCAGAATCAAAAACCACATTCATCGCAGAACCAGACAAAATATAAGAAGGCCTAATTAATACTGGATACCCTGCTTTAGCTGCGAAAGTTTTTGCTTTACTCAAACTAGTAATTCTTTCCCAAGCAGGTTGATCTACATTAAGTGTATTTAGTAGGGCTGAAAATTTTTCTCGATTTTCAGCATAATCAATAGACGTCGGATCCGTACCCAATAGATGATAACCTTCTTTAGCTAAAGGGACAGCTAAATTATTAGCAATCTGTCCTCCGACTGAAACAATAATGCCCTTTGCTAATTCAAAATCCACAATATCTTGTACACGCTCAAAAGTAAGCTGTTCGAAATACAATCGATCTGATTCATCATAATCTGTAGAAACTGTTTCAGGATTCGAGTTAATAATAATGGCCGTTTCTTTTAATCGACGCAAAGTCTGAGCGGTATTAACCGCACACCAATCAAACTCGACAGATGATCCTATCGAGTAAGGCCCGGAACCCAACACAATGATAGGCCGGCGTTTAGTAGGAGAAATATCATGTTCAACAGCATGGTAACTTAGATAAAGATAATTTGTCTGTGCAGCAAACTCCCCAGCCAAAGTATCTATTTGTTTCACAAAAGGTATGATGCCATATTTTAGACGTAAAGTTCGAATTTGTTTTATGGACCTATTTTTTGTTTTAGCAATAAAGCTATCTGAAAAACCCGCTTGTTTTAATTGACGTAATAGAGTTTTATTCAATTTATGAAGATTTAATTGTTTTTCTAATTCTGTTAATTGATGAATTTGTGCCAAAAACCAAAAATTAATCTGTGATAAACGTTCAGCTTGCTTAACTGAACCACCATTTTTAAAAAATTGATATAAGGCAAATAAACGTCTATCAGTAGCAAATTGTATTTCTTTGCGTAGATTATCAATTTCTTCTGGATAATCCATTAAGCAAGTTGCTCCTTTGTTTAACATCCCCACTGCTTTTTGCAATGCCTCTGGGAAAGAACGGCCTATTGCCATCACTTCCCCCACACTTTTCATTTCAGTCCCAATCGTTCTTTCAGCCGCTTTTAATTTATGTGTATCCCAACGTGGAATTTTTACTACGATATAATCCAATGCAGGTTCAAAATATGCGCTCGTCACTTGAGTGACACTATTTTTTATTTCATACAGCTGATAACCCAATGCTAATTTGGCAGCAATAAATGCTAATGGATACCCCGTTGCTTTCGATGCTAATGCACTGGAACGCGATAAACGTGCATTCATCTCTATGACTCGGTAATCACCACTTTCAGGGTTAACAGCAAATTGAATATTACATTCGCCGATAATGTTAAAATGTTCTGCAACTCGCAACGCCATATTGCGTAATAATTGGTGTTGCTCATTACTTAGGGTCTGTGCTGGCGCTACAACAATACTTTCACCGGTATGAATGCCCATTGCATCCATATTTTCCATATTACAAATTGTTAATCCATTTCCCATTTGATCACGGACAATTTCATATTCAAATTCCTTCCAACCAAATAAATATTCTTCTATTAAAATTTGTGGTGCAGTAGCTAAGCTTTCCTGAGCTCGTTGTTCAAGTATTTCTCGATGAGTAATTTTTCCAGAACCTAACCCTCCTAAGGAAAAACCTGAACGCAACATAATGGGATAACCGATCTTTTCTGCTGCTTGCAAAGCTTCAGCAACTGTTTTAACTGCAAAACTAAGTGGAGTTTTAATTTCAATCTTTGCTAAAGCCGCTTTAAAAAGATCTCGGTCTTCAGTTTGACGTATCGATTCAATGGAAGTACCTAATACTTCTACTTTATATTTTTTTAATATCCCTTTCTCTTCTAAATCTAAGCCCAAATTAAGTGCAGTTTGGCCGCCAAAACCCAATAAAATTCCGTCCGGTTTTTCTTTAATAATAATCCGTTTCACAGTATCAAAATTTAAGGGTTGCAAATAAATTTCATCGGCTAAGTTTATGTCCGTTTGTATGGTAGCTATGTTCGGATTTATTAATACCGTAGAAATTTTTTCTTCTTTTAATGCTTTAATAGCCTGTGAACCGGAATAATCAAATTCTCCTGCTTGACCTATTCGTAAACCACCCGAACCTAAAATCAGAATTTTTCTAGCTTTATATCGTTGTATTTTCATAATTTTTTATAACATGCGATAAAAACGTTCAAATAACCATTGCGTATCCATGGGCCCAGGCGCAGCCTCTGGATGGAATTGTACAGAGAAAAAAGGATCTTTCTTATGCTCAATCCCTGCAACCGTTCCATCATTTAAATTTCGAAATAATACTTGCCAATCTTTAGGAAGCGATTTCTCTTTTACTGCATAACCATGATTTTGCGAAGTCAAATAACATCGTTTATTCGGTAAATAAATACACGGTTGATTTTGAGATCGATGACCAAAAATCAACTTATAAGTTTTAGCTCCGACAGCTAAAGCCATTAATTGTGTTCCTAAACAAATACCGAAACAAGGCTTCTTATTAACTAAAGCCTTTTTTAAAATGGCTACCGATTCTTTACATAATTGTGGGTCACCCGGCCCATTAGAAATAAAAACTCCATCAAAGTCTTCCTGACTGTAATCATAATCATAAGGAACTCGTTTAATTTTTAATGGGAATTTCAATAAACAACGTAAAATATTTTCTTTTAAACCACAATCTACAACAATTATTTTTTTTCTACCTTCACCATAATAGATCGGTTCAGAAATTGTTACTTGCTTTACCCAATCAATAGTTTCAAATTCAATAAAATCGCCATGCGGCTTATTTAATGTAGTAATTATTCCTGGCGTTACTCCATTAACTCTTAAACAATGTGTTAAAGAACGGGTGTCCACACCCGTTATAAAAGGTATATTTTCAATTTTAAGCCAATTTACTAATGACTGTTGGGCAGCATGATTTGAGTAAAATAGCGCTAATTCAGAAATAATCACGCTTTTTACTTGAATTTTGTTTGATTCCCAAGTATTTGATGCAGAAACACCATAATTTCCTATTAAAGGATAGGTAAAGCATAATATCTGTCCCGCATAAGAAGGGTCTGTTAGAGACTCCACGTAGCCTAACATACCTGTATTAAATATAACTTCACCGGAAACTTCAGTTGTTTGGTTTGCTGGCACATATCCAATAAAGCTTTCACCTGTTTTTAATATTAATTTTGCTGATACCAATTTTTTCATGATCTCGTCTGTTGGTGAAATTGAGCAGCAAGATAAGGGTTCCACATCATACCTGTTGCAGAAAGGGCAATATCTGCGCCACTATTTAAAAATTCATTAAAATGTTCCGGAATAGTAATACCACCCATACCCAAAATAACTAAATTTAATTTTTCAGTTTGATTAATTTGAACTAATTTATTAAGACATTGTAATGCTAATTGACGGATTGGATAACCTGAAACTCCACTATAAATTCTTTTTCCAAATGCAGGCTGATGATCTTTATTCAACACACGCATACTGATTGAATTGATAGCACTAATACCTCTTGCTCCAGCCTGTGCTGCAGAGATTAATAAATTTAAAGGAGATTCATGCTCATGAATTAAACCTAACTTTAATAAAATGGGAGTATCGCCTATGCATTTCGCAACCCAGGCTGTTATTTGTGAAACATGTTCAATACTCCAATAAAGAGGTTCACCCGATTTCAGTAAATTAGGACATGAGAAATTTAATTCTATAATATCCGCACCGGCTTCTTTAGCTATTAATGCAGCAGCAGCAAAATCTTGTGACATCGATTTCAACGAATCACCTTCACCATAAACCGACACAATCAGGACTTGACCTTCTACTAAAGAATTTTTTGCAAAAGCTATATCTTCCATAATCACTATCGGTTCCAAGCAACCATTACCAAAGGAATTACTAATTGCAATTTTGTCACTTATTTTTTCAGGTTTATTCTTGGTAAAAAGAACTTCTTTTAAATCAGCATAATTAAATAATTTTTCACATTCGAGATGAACAATATTTGGTAAAGGATGAGTTGGGTAAGCTTGGCGTCGTATGGTTTTGTAGGTCAATACGTCAAAACCTAGTTGTGCTAATAATGCCACACCTTTACCAGTTGTTGCTGCACATGCAGCTGCACCGATTTTAGAGGCTAGAGAATAGCCTAATAAAGAACTCCATTTTGTTCTGTCTGGCCAAACTCGTGTCGGTGGTCTTATTGATTGAAAAAAGGGATTGCTGAAGTTTTCTTCGAAGGTTTTACTAATGTCATAGAGAGGCGATGAAACGCTCAACATGTGATATGGCTATAAATAATTTCGACTATTTAAACCGATTTTTTAAAAAATACCAAGTTTTTTATAAAAAAAATCTCTAGGCAAAAGTTCATTTTAGCTGGTGCCGAGAAGAGGACTCGAACCTCCAAGGGTTGCCCCACAAGTACCTGAAACTTGCGTGTCTACCAATTTCACCACCTCGGCAAATCTTCTCCAACAAGAAATAGCATTATTTGGTCATTTTGATAAGAGGATAACCTGCTTCTAGCCAAGCGCGGAGACCGCCTTGCAGCGAAGTAACATGTCGATAACCCATTTTTTGAAGATTATCTGCCGCCAAGCAAGATCGAAAACCCCCACTACAATAAACAACAATCTCTGCTTCAAAATCTGAAATGTATTTCTCTATATCACGTTCAATAATACCCTTACTTAGAGAGATAGCATGAACAATAGACCCTTGTTGAAATTCATCGCGCTCACGTACATCAATTAAGTAAAAAGAGTGCTGAGCATTAATTTTTTTATTTAAATCAGCAACTGCCAACTCTTTTATCTTAGCTTTTATTGTATCAACTAATTTTATAAAAGCTGGTGTATGTTGCTTTTGATTGATCACGAATGTATTTCACTCTCCATTTCTGCTTCTATATCCTTCATGGTTAAACGAATTCTTCCTTGTCTATCTATTTCTAATACTTTGACTTTGACAATTTGACCTTCGCTTAATACATCACTCACTTGTTCAACACGTTCTTTAGAAATTTGTGAAATATGCACTAACCCATCGCGACCGGGTAATACATTAACAAAAGCGCCAAAATCAGTCAGTTTAACAATGGCACCTTCATAAGTACGACCCACCTCCACTTCCGCTGTTACTTTTTTTATCCGTTCTATTGCATTTTGGCAAGCATGTAAATCAGATGTCGAGATTCGAACAATACCATCGTCGCTAATATCAATTAAGGTCCCAGTTTCTTCGGTAATAGCTCGAATTGTCGCTCCCCCTTTTCCGATTAAATCACGTATTTTTTCAGGATTTATTTTTAAAGTGGTTATACGCGGCGCATAAGGAGAAACTTCTATGCGTGGCTCAGCTAAAGTTTCTTGCATAATATTTAGTATATGAAGACGACCTTCTTTTGCTTGATTTAATGCAATTTGCAAAATTTCTTCGGTAATACCATCATCAATTTTAATATCCATTTGCAATGCTGTAACACCGTCTAATGTACCTGCAACTTTAAAATCCATATCTCCTAAATGATCTTCATCACCTAAAATGTCAGTTAATACAGCATATTTATCGCCTTCTCTTATTAAGCCCATTGCTATACCCGCTACATGTTTCTTTAAAGGTACGCCAGCATCCATTAGCGCTATACTTGCGCCACAGACTGTTGCCATAGAGCTGGATCCATTTGATTCGGTAATTTCAGAAACAACACGTAATACATAAGGAAAATCGGATTCACTAGGTAATACTGCACGCAAAGCCCGTTTCGCTAAATTACCATGTCCAATTTCACGCCGTTTAGGGCTTCCCATTTGACCAGTTTCACCCACGCTATAAGGAGGAAAGTTATAGTGAAGCATAAATGTTTCACGCCCTTCTCCATCTAAGGCTTCTATGGTTTGTGCATCTCTATCCGTACCTAAGGTAGTAACAACTAATGCTTGTGTCTCGCCTCTAGTAAATACAGCCGAACCATGCGTACGAGGTAAAAATCCTGGCTGAATAGTAATAGGACGAACTGTTATCTTATCACGTCCATCAATGCGGGTTTCACCTGAAAGAATACGGCCACGTACTATTTTTCCTTCTAAATTTGCTAAAAATAACTGGATAGCTTTAGCGGAAATTCCTTTTTCTTCATCTGACCATTTCTCAATAATACTATTTCGTAAATTTTCTAATTTAGCTTTACGAATCAATTTCTCCGGAATTGCATAAGCCTCAGTATATAAAGGCTGTATAGTTTTTGTTATTTCTTGTTCTACAACTGGATCTAATTGAGATGTTGTAGTTGTTTGCGCAGCCCAAGCGGGTTCACCTGCCTCTTCAGCAAGCTCTTTAATAGCTTGAATAACCCCTTGCATTTGTTGATGTCCAAACAAAATAGCATTCAACATAATTTCTTCAGTAAGCTCAGCTGCTTGAGATTCCACCATTAAAACGGCTTTGTCTGTTCCTGCAACTACTAAATCTAAATCTGATGTTTCTAATTGCTTAAAGCTTGGGTTTAGTAGGTATTGTCCTTCCGAATACCCGACTCTTACTGCCGCTATCGGACCCTTAAAAGGTAAGCCTGATAAGCTTAAAGCTGCAGATGCACCAATTAATGCAGGAATATCTGCGTTAATATCCGGATTCGAAGATAAAACAGTCGCCACAATTTGCACTTCATTATAAAACCCTTCAGGAAACATAGGTCTTATTGGTCTATCAATTAAACGGGATGTTAGAATTTCTTTTTCAGTAGGTCGTCCTTCCCGTTTAAAATAACCACCCGGAATACGCCCGGCTGCATAGGAGCGTTCTTGATATTGAACAGTCAATGGGAAAAAGTCTCTTTCCTCACCTAGTTGTTGCTTGTTACCTACAACGGTTACTAAAACGGTAGTACCATCCAAGCTGACAACAACTGATGCTGTAGCTTGACGTGCAATTGCCCCAGTTTCCAGAATTATTTCCTGCGAACCAAACTGCACGACTTTCTTTATAGAATTAATTAACACGTTTACATTCCCTCAAAAAAAACAAATGGGCGAAAATTACCGCCCATTGGTACGAATAAAATGTCTTCAACGATGGGCTGAAGAATATGAACCGGACACTTAACCACGCAAGCCGAGTTGTTTAATGAGCGTTAAATACCCTTGTAAATTAACGCTTTTAAAATATTTTAATAATTTACGACGCAAAGCTACTTTCTTTAATAGACCTTGTCGTGAATGATTATCCTTCTTATGCACTTGAAAATGGCCATTTAGTTGTTCGATAGCCCCAGATAATGAAGCAATCTGAAATTCTGGGGATCCTGTATCACTCGGAGAACGTTGATATTTAGCCAATATTTCATTTTTAGCCAGCATAAAACCTTTTACCTCTTATAAATGAACCCGCTATTCTATGCATAATACCTGCTACTGACAAGGATTATCTTCTTAAACCATGCTTCTAATAGTTAAATATCGATAAACCTTGGTATCAATAGGCATCATTAATAAATAGTAAGTAAAATGCTTACTTTTACTCTTTTTGAGTTCATCCTCCCCCTAAGATTCAAAAAATTTCTAACTATCTAATCTTAAAATGACTTAAGGTTTTTTTAGAATCTAAATTTTACCACTGAAATTAAAAAAATCTGTCATTGGTAATTATTTCGTATCGACAAGAAATTATAGCTTGTTTATTGAACGTTAAATTACATCATTATTTAGTATAAGTGCCGTGTCATGTTAGAATACCCACCCGCCGCTGACAGCTATTTTTAGCTTGTTTGTCAGTGTTGGAAATTATCAGCAGGGACAGGTAAAATTACCGCTAATTAATAAGTGAAAATGATATGAAAACTACTAGTAGCATGAGCAAAATTCTTAAAGGATTAATGGCTGAGTTAGGGATTAATGAATCAGAACTAGCACGACGCACCGGCGTAGGCCAACCTGTAGTACATCGAATTTGCTCAGGAGAAACTGATAATCCCAAAGTCGCCACTTTGAGTCCGATTGCCAATTTCTTTGCTATCTCTATCAGCCAGCTCATCGGTGATGAGCCCATATCAGCTGATCGGATTCCAGGCACTTTTAACCCTGACGCTCAAGGATGGCGTCAAATTCCATTGCTTAATTGGTCTCAAGTGTTACATTGGCCCACTCTTCCTGAAAAATTTGCCCCATTACCAACAATTTCTACTGATATCGACATGAGCCAGCACGCTTATGCTGTCGTCACTAGAGACACCACCATGGAGCCTCGCTTTCCAGAAGGAACTGTTCTTCTTATAGACCCAGATTTGAAACCTAATAGTCTTGATTTTGCGATTGTTCATATTGAAGGGCATGATTTACCCAATTTTAAACAAATTTTAATCGACGGCGGACATACCATCCTTAAACCTCTTAACACTGATTTCAAAACCTTACTATTAGATAAACCTCATCGTTTTTTAGGTGTGATGGTCCAATCAAGAATGGATTTTAAAAAGAAAAAATAAATCCTTTACTTAAACAAAAACGATGAACTGATGAGTTATGGTTATTCTATAATAATATTACAGAATTGTGTTAAGGCTCTGTTAATCTGTTTAAAATTAATTTTAAAGTAATAAGTCATGAATCAGAAAAAACGTACTACTATTTTTCAGCGTTTTCATGCTCACAATCCCCATCCAACGACAGAACTGATTTACTCCTCACCTTTTGAGCTTTTAATTGCTGTTATTCTTTCTGCTCAAGCAACAGATAAATCTGTTAATAAGGCAACACAAATTTTATTTGTTAAGGCCAATACAGCAAAAAAAATAGCTTCGCTGGGATTAACTGGTTTAAAAAAATATATAAAGACAATTGGCTTATACAATACTAAAGCAAAAAATATCATAAAAACCTGTAAAATTTTATTGGAGCAATATCAAGGAAATGTCCCTAATAATCGTGAAGCACTGGAAAGTCTACCGGGTGTTGGGCGTAAAACTGCTAATGTCATATTGAATACTGTTTTTCATCAACCAACCATTGCGGTTGATACACATATTTTTAGGGTGTGCAATAGAACCGGTTTAGCGCGTGGAAAAACACCTTTAGCTGTTGAAAAAACTCTACTAAAAGTCGTTCCTAAAAAATATTTAAAAAACGCCCATCATTGGCTAGTGTTACATGGGCGTTATATTTGTTTAGCTCGCAAGCCTAAATGTCCCGAGTGTATTATTCGAGATCTTTGTGAATATCCTAACAAAACAATAGTTAACTGATTAAAACCTCGCAGACTCTAGGATATTGTAATCTATTTAATTAAACTCTAAAAATTTATATTTAAAATTTCCTTTAGAATTTCTTCAGCGCCAAGATTTCGCAAACTTAGTGCGGCTAAAAACCCGATTTTTTCTGCATCAGCAATAGCTCCTTTTTTTTCGACTCTAATTTGTTTTGTACCATCTAGATTTCCAACTAAGGCCTGCAAACTTAATTGTCCATGATCTTGAGAAGTCGCATAAGCGGCTATAGGCACTTGACAACTGCCTCCTAACTCTCGACTTAAAGCGCGCTCAGCTAATACACAATAATAAGTATCAAGATGTGTCAATTTAGAAATATATCCCTTGCTTTCTTCATCATCTGAGCGGCATTCGATCCCTAAAGCACCTTGGCCTGGAGCAGGTAAAAAACTACTGGTTTCCAAATAGTCACTGATTTGATTTGTTTTTTTCAAACGAATGAGTCCCGCAGCAGCTAAAATTACTGCGTCAAATTCGCCTGCAGTCAATTTGTTCAAGCGAGTACCGACATTCCCCCTTAATACTTTCACTTGTAAATCTGGGCGCAAAGCCAATAATTGCGATTGGCGACGTAAACTTGAAGTGCCTATACAAGATCCAGATGATATTTGAGTTAAAGGTTGGCCAAATCTTGAAATTAGTACATCGCGAGGATCTTCACGCTTGCAAATGGCCCCTAATAATAAACCCTCCTCTAAATCCATAGGTAGATCTTTCATAGAGTGAACGGCTATATCTGCCTGATGATTAATTAAAGCCGCTTCTAATTCTTTAACAAATAGTCCTTTACCTCCCAATTTAGTTAAAGAACTATTTTGCAGTCTATCTCCTTCTGTAAGCAAAGGAAGTAAGCTAATCGTTAAATATGGAAAAAGCTTTTGTAATTGTTCTTTAATTATATTGGCTTGCCAATAAGCCAAAGGACTTTTTCGAGTAGCAATACATAAAAATTTTTTATTATTCAAAACTCACCTCAAATATTAAAAATCTTGTAGTTGAGCTTTGATAAGTCGATCTTTTTTTTCCCATAGTTCGTTGAGTTTTTTTTGAAAAGTTATTCGAAATTGACGATCGTTTTCATAATCACCTAGCCAGGCTTTAGTAATTGGGATTGTTTCAACATCAACAATTATTTTTTTAATACTTCCTGATAAAAAATCTAATAAGCTAGTCTGATGAGGAGGATAAATAATTGTGACATTAAGAATTTTATGGAAAAAATCACCCAATACAGCTAGGGTAAAAGCCATCCCCGCTGCTTTAGGGCGCAATAAATATTGATAAGGGGAAGCTTGCAACTCATGTTTTTCTTTTGAAAATCGAGTACCTTCAACAAAATTAGCAACAGTAGTTGGTGTAGTTTTAAACTTTGCGCTAGCTTTTTTTGTCTCTTCAATATCCTTGTTTTTAAGCTCTGGATGTTTAGTTAATTTGGCTTTGCTATATCGATGCATAAATGGAAAATCTAATAACCAACATGCCCAACTTGCTATTGGCAAAGTCCAAAGTAATTCTTTTTTAAGAAAAAATTTTAAAGGCGGAATTTTTCCGCTAAAAATATACTGTAAAATAAGTATATCTGCCCAGGATTGATGATTAGAAATGAGTAAATACCATTCTCTATAATGTAATTGTTCTAATCCTCTGATTTCCCATTTGATTGGAGTTATCCATTTTAAAAGAAAATAATTACTGCGTAACCAAACCGCATGTAAAAATTCCATTAATTTTTTGGTAAGTCGGCGCCATTTTTTCAAAGGAATAATAACTCGCAGAAAACCTACACTTGCTAAAGGAATAAACCAAACTGTAAGAACAATAAGATATAAAATCGTTGCGAGCCCCGCTCTTAAGAATTTATATAAATTGTTCATAAATAGTTCGCATTCTGATAAGCTATCAGCATGTATAAAAGAAAAAAGAGTTCAAATAAAGAGAAGGTATCCTCATTAAGCATAAAGTAATACTTTTTTGAATTAATTTTACCTTCTCTAAGAAAAGCTTAAATCTTATTAAATAATAAACTGGTATGATCGACTAAACTACGCCATAAACCAGCTTTTGATAAATCCTCTAAGGCAATAAGCGGTGCTGATGCAATAGGCTTATCATTCAATACGATATTGATTTGACCAATGACTTCTCCTTTTTTAATCGGTGCCTTTAAATTAGGAGTAAAAATCATAGTTGTGGTAGGTTTTTTATTTGATCCGAGAGGTAGGGTTGCATAGAGATCTCGTGCTAAACCGACTTTAATTTGAGGCCGCTGAGCAAACCAAACTCTAGTCGAAGTCAAATTTACCTCAGCATTATACAACTTATGCGATTCAAAAAAACGAAACCCATAAGTAAGTAATTTTTGGCTATCTTGCGCTCGCATTTCATCGGAAGGAGCACCCATAACAATTGTAATTAAGCGCATGCCATTTTTTTGGCCTGAAGCAGCTAAACAAAACCCTGCTTCATTAGTATGCCCAGTTTTAATTCCATCAATATCAGGATCACGCCATAATAAACGGTTACGATTAGGTTGTTTAATTCCATTGTAAGAAAACCATTTTTGCGAATACCATTTATAATCTTCAGAGAAATCAAGAATTAAAGCGCGGGCTAAAATTGACATATCACGTGCAGTAGAATAGTGATTAGGGTCAGGTAATCCATCTACATCGACAAAATGAGTATTTTTCATACCCAATCTTGCTGCTTGTTGATTCATTAGGTTAACAAAAGATTCCTGACTTCCAGCGACATACTCCGCCATAGCCACACAGGCATCATTACCCGAATCAACTATCATACCTTGCATCAAGTCTTCTACACTGACTTTGTCGCCAACTTTCACAAACATTTTAGAGCCACCTGTTTTCCAAGCTACTTCACTAATAGTTACTAAATCAGTTGGATGTATTTGACCTTGTTGCAAGGCCATAGATACAACGTAAGAAGTCATCATTTTGGTTAAACTAGCTGGCGCTACACGCTCATCAATATTTTCACTTGCTAAAATTTTACCGCTGTAAGCATCCATCAATAAATACGCTTTGGCATTTACGCTAGGAGCAATCGGTGTCAAAGTGGGTTGTGCGGCAGCGGGAGCAGTTATAGGAATCACTGGATCAGCTTTGCATACTGAGCCTAATAATCCCATTATCAAAAATACTAATGTAAAACAGAGTGGATATCGCTTAAACATGGTGTAAACGCCTTATAACAGTTTAGAAGTAATGGAGTTTCATTGTATATACTAATATTAGCTTCGAATATAAGTCCAGGTAGAGGAAAAGCCTACAAATCCTTTTAGTAAAGCAATAATACTGCAAATACTTGATTATTTACAGTGTAATACGCGTTTATTCCCAAAAAACATACTCGTTTTGTTTTTCAGTTTAGACTTTATTTTCCTTATTGTTTAGGATAGAGTGTTTTTTGAAACACATGCTTTAAGATTTATTCAAACTCTTCAAAAGGAAATACAAGATAATGAGTAAGCCCTATCTAAAAATAATAGAATCTGCCAATTCTTTTTTCCAAAATGCCATACTTAGTACTATCTTCGTATTTAAATCTAATGTTTACCAAATAGGCACAATATTTGAAAAAACTCTAGTCCCAATTTTGTTTCCACTTGTTATTATCCCGGATGCGATAGCTAGCTTGTTTGCGCTTTATCGTTTTTCCAAGGCTAAAAATAAAAATTTGGGTAAAACTTTTGATTTAATTCATGCCCCTTTAAAAACTGCATTAGTTTTTACTGCAGTTTTTGCTGGACTTAGTTTAATTTACGTACAAGGACTATTTCTAACCGCAATAGGTTCTAGTGTTGTTTATCATCTTGGCCTATCAATTCTCCATGTCTACCGTTGGCTTAAATCAGAAAAAAATTCTCCCGCTAGAGTACTCCATAAAAATCACACCCTAAATAATCTTATTGCCACTACTGTAGGCGGAATTGTTATTACAGGTATTATTTTAACAATGGTAGTTGCTCCCTATTTAGCAACTACTGTTTTAGCCATAGCAGGAATAACAACTGCAAGTTTACTTATGGTAGCTACTATTTGCGCAATTTATAGAAATTTCAAAAACCCTTCTCTCTCTCCAACTATTAACCTTCTAAATGAAGTTGCGTCTGAAACCAATCAATCTTCTTCATTTAATCATTCAGATTCATCAACCTTTTCTCATTCAACTGAAATGGTAATACCTATACCAAAAAATAAAAATTCGAATTATTATCACCGTGAATTTCGTTCTGCAAAATTAACGGGTAATAAAGAACAGGATAAAAATTTACTTAGTGAGGAATATAATAGTAAAAAACAAAGTCTTCAGCGACAAATCGAAAACTCTAAGAACAATTTTTTTGCACCTGTTTGGTCAGAGGAATCAAAACGCCAAATTAAAATTAGTACTCTTACTCTTCTTCAAACAGCAATAAATTCAAATGATAAAAGCCTTCTATTATTAATACCAAACCAAGCATATCAATCATGGGGTAAAGAAACCGGCGATATGCAAGATATAATTGAAGCTACCGAATCATATTTTAGACCTCCTCGCTAAACAAATTTGTAAGCTTTTTAACTACAAATTAATCGGGGCTTATTTATAACATAAAAAATGATTGTTTAGAACAATTGTTAAATCGCATGAAATAATGCTTTATAAGCCATTTTAGGCATATAAGCTTTACATATGGATGCATATTAGGTATTTATTTAACCTAATATGATAACAAAAATAAGACTAATTATAGCTGTCTTGGCGCTATTCAATATGATTTTTGCCCCATTGGGATTTGCGGAAAATCCTCCTGTGGCATATCAACTACAGGGTCTAAATCAAGACCTTAAAAGCCCTATTCAGGATAGTCTTGATCGAAGCCTGCGAACATTAGTGCATCCCTCTGCTGAAGATGTTCAGCTCTGGAATCAGCACTCGATCTTTGACATCAAACAAGCATTGCAAGCATATGGTTATTTCAAGCCAACTATTAGTCATTCATTAAAAAAAATTGGTACGAGCTGGAATGCTAATTTTCAAATTTCTAAGGGCCCTCCTTTAAGAATTACATCATTAAAAATTCTAGTCGAAAACATAAAACCAGTTGATCTCAAAATTACAAAATTAATTGCGGATTTCCCTTTACATCAAGGCAATATTTTACGCACTGAAATATACGAGGAAGCAAAACAAAAATTACTCACCCAGGTTGTAGCAGAAGGTTATCTTTCGGCCTATTTTTCTAAACACACAATTCTGATTAATCGAAAAACCTATACATCTGAACTTATTCTGATTTTAAACATCGGTCCACGTTATTATTTTGGCCCAATTACTTTCGATCAATCCATACTTAACAATAGTTTGTTACAACGCTATATCCCCTTTAAATTCGGTGATCCTTATTCTTCAACGCAACTTTTAAAACTACAGGATAATTTAAATAAAAGCGGATATTTTCAAAACGTATCCATTCCAGATGTACAAATAAGCAAAGAAAATCAAAATTTGCCCGTAACTTTTATGTTAACACCACGTCCATCTCAACAATATACAACTGGAATAGGATATGGTACCGATGTGGGGATTCGTGGAACCTTAGGCTGGGAATCTCGTTATCTTAACAAAGAAGGTCATCGTTTAAGTGTTTTAAGCCAATTATCTAAAATACAAAACAGCCTACAAACAACATACACTATTCCTGGCAAGCATCCCAATACAGATAATTATAATATTAATTTTGCCATTGTCAAAAAAAAATTAACTCAAGTAACAACTACCACTCAACAATTAGGATTAGGAAGTATAGGTAAATGGAGAGGGTGGAAACGCAACTTATTTTTAAATTATCAAATTGAACGTTTTAACTATCTGAATCGACCTAAGACTAACTCACATTTACTCACTCCAGGTTTAAATTTATCTTATAGTAAGTTTGATAATCCACTTTTTGTACATCATGGTTATCAATTAAATTTCAGATTACAAGGCGCAGATCAAAACTTATTATCAACTACAAGTTTTTTACAAACAGAAATACAAGGAAAATATATTATAAGTTGGGATGAGAAAAGTCGATTATTATTTCGTGGTGATGTCGGTTATACATTAACTTCTAATCTTGCAAATTTTCCTCCCTCTTTGCTTTTTTATGCCGGGGGGGGCCAAAGTGTACGTGGTTATGCATACCAATCATTAGGTCCTGCGCCTTATTTAGTGGCAGGAAGTATTGAATATCAGCATAAACTTATTAACAATTTTTATGGTGCTATTTTCTTTGATGCTGGAAACGCCGTTAATAATTTCCCCATTCATTTACAAAAAGGAACGGGCCTTGGCTTGGTTTGGGCATCCCCTTTAGGACCTATGGAAGTTACTGCAGGGAAAGCTTTGGATCTTCCTGGATACCCCATAAGATTCCAATTTACAATGGGATTTGATTTCTTATGATAAAAAACAAGAAACTACGTTCGATTAGATGGTTGCTAAAAAGTTTATTAATCGTTGTTTTTATATTAAATGGTTACTTAATTCTAAACACAGAAAAAGGATTAAAAGCCGCAGTATTATTCGGAAAAGAATTTTTGCCAGGCCAGCTAAAGATAAAAATTATACATGGACGACTTTTAGGTCCAATTCAGTTAAAAGAATTACATTATCAAAATAGTAAAATTAATCTTTATATTTCAGAAACACAATTCGATTGGCATTGGAGCGATTTATTAAAAGGAAAACTTAATTTAGGACCGATCTTCATCGATAAATTAAATCTTTTTGTAAAGCAAAAAACTAATCAAAAAAAATTAAAATCCTCTCGACAAAAAACTTATCGAATTCCTCAAATTTTAAAATATTTAAAATTAAATTCCGTTGATATCCACCAAATTAATGTTCAAACTGACGCTATAAGTCTATTAGCGCAAGGCTCCGTACATCAAAAATGGAATATAGATTGGCAAATAAATGTTAAGGACCTCAACAAATTTATTCCAGAGTCGCAAGGAAAAATAACCTTACGAGGTAAGATAAAGGGAACATCCTTGTATCCTGAATTTGACATAATTGCTGAAAAGACTAATTTAATTTGGCATGATTGGCAATTCAAACAAATTCAGGGCACTATAAATATAGATAGTAAAAATAAAAAATGGTTTTTTAATTTAAATACTATCCAGCTGAATAATAAAATATTTAAATTTTCGCCGTTACAATTAAAATTATCTGGGTCTTTTTCACCATTCTCTTTACAAGGAAATTTTTTCGAATTTAAATTGGAAAAATTAATTCAAACAGCACAATTCAAGCATCTAGTTATCCCTAATACACAAATTGATAGCCATCTATCAAAACATGGATTAGAAACATCGCTTCAAATATTCTCACATAGTAAAAATCAATTATTTGCTCATTTATTATTACCCAATTATCAAATGCGCTCATTTCCAACATCAAAACAAACTTTGTATGTGCATATTGATTTAAGCTTAAATGATTTAAATTTTTTAACTCAATTAATTACTGATTTAAAAAATACTAAAGGTATTTGCAACGCTCAAATTAGAATTACAGGTTCATTTAATAAGCCATTATTAAATTTAAATCTTAATTTACAGCAGGCCAGTACAGAAATTCCTGTTTTAGGTCTTAAATTAAAAAATATAAAATATCAGCTGCATACCGATAAGAATAATTTAATAGGTATTGGTCAAATTTATTCAGGAAATGGATTCTTAGAAATTCATTCTACAACCGATTTATTAAAACAAAATTTATCAACATTAATTGATTTACAAGGAAAAGATGTAATTATAATTCATAATTTAGAATATCAAATTACTGCAACGCCAAAATTAAAAATTCTAGCCAATAGACAACAAATTGAAACCAATGGCATTATTTTATTTCCAAAAGGCAGCATTAAAATTAATCCTAAAAATAATAACTCAATCGTGTTATCTAATGATGTAGTGTTTGTAGGGGATAAGAAAAAACCTGTTACTTCATCTTTTAAATTCAAAAATGATATTAAAATTGAAGCAGGCAATGATATCCAATTACAATATCAAGGGCTTAATACTAAATTAAAAGGTTCACTTACTATAAAACAAGATTTTAATCATCCTATATTGGCGTCAGGACAACTAAAACTTTTCCCAGGCGAATATAGTTATTATGGACAAAGCTTAAAATTAAAAGCTAATTCTTCATTAAATTTTGCTAATACTCCTATTGGTGATCCCACACTCAATATTACCGCCAGTCGAAATATCTTAATTTTGCCTGTATCCGCCCAGAATGCCTCTGTTGATGCTCAATCTAAACTAGGCTCTAATAATTTTATTCAATCCTCAATTTTTTCTTCTCAATCTATACCTATTTCATTAGAAACAGGTATACAGGTGAGAGGAACATTACAAGATCCGCATGTTATTTTATTCGCTAATCCTTCTAACATCATTAAATCGCAATTAGACATGCTTTCTTATTTAATTACCGGTCAAGCCAGCAATCAGCTAAGTGCCGCTACCACGCAATTATTATTAACCGCCGCTAGCAATTTAGGGAATGAAAAAAGTAATATTGGCCAAATTATTAGTAAAGTTCAACAGAAAATGGGTTTAGATCAATTGACCATTGGAAGTAAACCCATTTTTAATCCGACTACTAATAGCTTACAACAAAATACTTCATTGATAGTTGGTAAAAATATTTCACCAAAACTTAACATTTCTTATAGCTTAGGTTTGCTGGATCAAATCAGTATTTTAAACATCAATTATATTTTAAGCAAAAATTTTTCTTTACAGACTACCAGTAGTAACTTTGCTAACGGCTTAGATCTATTTTATAAATTAGAAAAAAGGTAATCGTGCTTCTTAGTAATCATTAGCTAAACGATACATTAATACAGCCGCTTTCTGCGTTTGTATCGACAAAGACTTAATCTCCAGAGTTTCTTTTTCTGAATGAGCATCCGTTCCCACTGAACCTAAACCATCTAAATTAGCTTGCGTCATCGATGCAACATGCGAGATATCGGCAGCTCCACGTAATTCCGGATCAAGAGCTATAACAGAGCCGTAGCCCAAGCCCCCCAGCAATATTAGTGGTACCACTGTTGATATTGACTAATTTTTCTAATAAAGAAAGTTGTTCTAACTGTTGTTTAACAATGTAAACTTTTATCTGGGTTTCTGTTGGTAATGTTTGAGCGTTTATTATTTCAGCAAAATAAAATTGTACACATAAAAAAAATAATAATAAAACTTTCATATGATTTAATAATTACAATAAGCTATTTAACGAAATTTATTGGTTGAATGAAAAATTTAGCAATTTTTCAATAATTATTTGCGTAGCATTAAGCCGTTTGAATTGACTTAGTTTACTTTTTAATTCATCCAAATTTTCATAACTTTCGAACAGTGTCTTGAGCAATTTTTCATCTGAAAATTCTTCAAAGAAAATTACCTTGCTTAGACCTAGCTTAGCGAAGTATTTTGCGTTGTGAATTTGATCTCCACGGCTAGCTTTTTTTGATAAAGGTAACAAAATATTTGGCTTATTTAAAGACACCAACTCATAAATAGAGGTAGCTCCCGCACGGCTAATTACTAAATCTGCACTAGCAAGAACATCAGCAAATTCATCTTGCAAGTACTCGAATTGTTTATAACTTTTAATTCCATCAAATGCAGGGTCGGATTTATTTTTACCGCAAATATGAATAACTTGAAATTTTTCTGTCAATGGATTTATTAATCGATGAACACTTTCGTTAACTAAACTCGAACCCAAACCACCGCCCATGATTAATAAAACAGGTTTAATTTTTTCAGTGAAACCACAAAATTTTAAGCCTCTTTTAGGGTCTCCATTTTGCAGTGCATCGCGAATAGGCATGCCTGTCAGCAATATTTTAGAAGTACTTTTAAAATATTTAATAGTTTCAGGAAATGTAATACAAATCAATTTTGCAAAAGGAAAACTGAGACGATTAGCTAACCCAGGGGTTAAATCAGATTCATGAATAACAATCGGAATGCTATTTAATTTAGCAGCAATAACAACAGGCAAAGCAACAAATCCACCTTTAGAAAAAATGACGTCAGGCTTGATTTTCCGACAAATTGTGAGGCTTTGTATAATCCCCTTCATTAACTGAAAAGGAGTTAATAGATTTTTCCAAGTCCAATATCGATTTAATTTACCGGCAGTAATTGCATAGTAAGGAATTTTTAAAGATTTGATAAGCGAATGCTCTATACCTTTCTTAGAGCCCACATAAAAGGTATCTACGCCTTTATTCTGCAAAGCTGATATCAAAGGCAAGCTGGGTGTAACGTGTCCCGATGAACCCCCACCGGTAAAAATAATCTTAATTTTTTTTTTCATAACTCAAAATTACGCTGAATTGGAGTTTAGCTCTAATTTACCCTCAAGGTGTACATCATGGGATGCTTCCGGCGGTAAAATACCCTCATTAGAAAAACGTTCCCATAAGCTAAATAAAAATTGCGAACGTACACCAGAACGTGAATTAATATGATTGAGATCAACATAATATTCAACTTTAAACTCTAACAAAATTTTATCAATTTCTTTAAAATACACTTCTGGTTTAGGATTCGTTAAAATTTTCGGGATTGTTGCTAATACTTCTAAAATAATATCCTTTATTCGTAGGGGATTATCCTTCCTATTGGTTTTAACAGTCACCAAAGCACGAACTACACTATCTCGGTGCGTCCAATTAATAAAATTTTTGCTAAAAATATCCGCATTAGGAACTAACAATTCTTGACGATCGTCGGTTGTCACTGTAATCGAACGAGCTCCAATGTGGGATACTTGACCATCGTAATTACCTACTGTAACCCAATCTCCTACCTTTACAGGTCTTTCCACCAATAGAAAAAGACCCGTAAAAAAATTATTAAATAAATCTCTTAAACCCAAACCCACACCAAACGAAAAAGCTCCCAAAATAACGCCAATATTACCTAAGGTAAGACCCAAAATATTTAATCCAACCAAAATTCCAATAGCAATAAGCGTATATTGCGTAAAAATAGCTAAACTATTACGTAAACCAAGATCTTTCGTATGCGCAAATAACCAACGATAAGCAAATTCACGAGACCAATGGGCTATCCAAGTTAAAATCACCATTAATATTGCTAATTGAACAATCGTAAAACCAGTCACAATCGCCGTACTGGCTATAACGAATAATTTTTTAGAAAGTAATTTATAAAGACTTATCTTTAATAAAGGAATGCGATCTCCCCAGTCGTAGAGTTCAAATAAGCCCAATATTGATAAAAATAATAATGCTAATTTTAAAATTTGATGGAACGGTTTCAATAAAGATTGACTCCATAACCAACCATTTCTGAAATGGCGAATACATTGTTCAGAGATCCAGCGAATTAATTCATCTAAAAGGCCTCTTAGTAATAGATAAGCAGTTAAGGCGACTAAGAATAAACCTTGGTAATGAGCTATAGCCCAAGCCAGTTCAACATAACCCACTAATCCTATTAAAGCATTGGTTAATAAACTGAACGGAATTAAAAAGCTTAACCATCGAATCACTCTTTTTAAATAAGCATGTTTATTTTCTATATACGGCTCAAGTAATGTAGGAACAACTTCCCAACTTTTCATTAAGACTAAAGCTACTATGAGAAGAAATAACATAAATAAACGGCCAAACAAATCTTGAACTTCATAATTAACCGGTAATTGATTAACTAAAATTGTCGCTAAGGTAACTATGCCACCGATCAATAATGTAGTTCGTAACCGATAATAAAGCTTGACATCATGACCACTTTCGTCAGTGGTATTTTCAAGCAATAAAATATGTGCTAGCTGAATAACAATACTAAATATTAAACAAACAACACCCATGCTAATAATCAAAGAAAATAATTTGATGGATATATTTAATAAAAACAATAATCCAATTAATCCCGCTAACAACATAATTCCGGATAAATGCCGCTGCAGTAATTGCAAAACAACTATTACGGTTTGTGCAGAAAAAAAACCTCTACTTCGTTGCTGCAAACGTACTCTATCTACTGCTAAAAATCGTCTTAGTTTTAACCAAGTAGCAAACCATATCAGCACACCTAGTAAGACAATAATCCATTGCCAGCTTGATACCAATTCTAGTTTGCTGAAAACTGGTTCATAAAGACCCGCTAATTTATCTATGGTCAATCTAGGGATTTGAAAAATAGTTTGGCCTAAACCGATCCAAGCATTTAAATTCAAACCTGGTAACGTTTGTCTATTAGCTAGCTGTAGTTTTAATTGTTTTGCTATAAGAACTTGTTCGGCATCTGCATCTTTAGCCAGTTGTTGCATTTTTACAAGCAAATTTTGATAGCCTAGAATAATTTCTTTTAATGGGGCTAATTTTATCTGATCATTCGTAAAAATAAACTCTTTTTGTTGTTGATTTTTATTAATTAAATTCAAATAATTTTGTAGAAATTTAATTTTATTATGAAATAGGTCAATTGAAGTATTGACCTGTTCACTTAGACTTTCAATTTTATGTTGTAAATTACTGAGCGTGCTTAAGGATAATTTTTGATTAAACACGGAAGCCAAGTCTTGTAATTTATTAGCTATTCTAGCAGTGTTTAGTTCTGTTTCGAGTAAATTACTTTTTTCTTCTGCTTCAAATATTTTAAATTCTATTTGATCATAAGAGTTATTATTGATAAAACCGGTTATTTCAGCTTTTTTTAGTTCTTCGTTCCATTGGTTTAAACGTTGCATCCAATTCTGTTGATCTTGTTGAAGACGTAGGGTTAATACATCTAAAGATTCTTGGCGTTGAGTTTGCTGTTGTAATTGATAATTTCTTTGTAAATTTTGACGCCATTCTTCAGCAAAATTAATTGTTTGTTGCACAACATCGCGCGAATCTTGTAAAACCTTAACGCGCTTTTGTTGTAAGTTGAATAGATTTCGCCGTTCTTGCAAAGTTTGCTGTAGTTGTGCCTGTTGTTGCTGGACTTCTTGAGAAATAGATAAGCCTGGTGTCGAAATTTCCCATTGATCAATGGCATTTCTAATGGAATCTTGAATCAAATCAGTAGATTGTTGAGTAGTTTTTAGACTTAAGTTAATACTTTCTAAATCAGCTTTTGCCATGGCGATCAATAAATTCAGATGCGCTAGGGATTGTTTGCTAACGATAGGTGAGGCGACTTTCTGCTCATTACGTAAACCCTGCAGTTTTCTTTTTAGTAATTCACTGCGCGTCTTCTCAGCAACCAATTGTTGCTGAGTCAAATTTATTGAAGGAGATTCATTAAGCTCAGCAAAAGCTGGAGAATTAAAACCGCCTAATAAAACCACAAAAAAAACAAATAGTTTATACAAACTATGACCTCAGGGTAAAGGTGAAGGTTGCTCGGTTATGCTTATAACGCCTTTTGCATAGCCGCGCCATTTCATCCAAACATAAACAGGCGCACTACTAAGTAATAATAATGTCCCATAAAATACAGTCTCTTTCCCCGAACCTATGATAACCCAAAAAGAGTAGATTCCCGCTAAAATTGCAATAACTACTGAACCAAATAATTTTCTACCTTTTTTAAATAGTCCAGGAAATTTAAAAAAGATAACTAACTCAGACATCGTAGTTAAAAAATACGGAATCAGCGAGGCTAAAGTTGCTAGTAAAATAATAATTGTAAATTGTTTAACCAAACTATGATTTAAGGTCATCAATAAGAGGAAGGAAATTAGAATGCTAGAAATAACCAAACCTGCAATAGGTGTCCCATTTTCTGATTTTTTTAAAAAAATACTTGGAAAAAGTTTATCCTGAGCGGCCGCTAATGGAATTTGACCTTGAAGTAAAATCCAACCATTTAAAGCCCCTACACAAGAAATGACTGCCCCAATGGCAACTAAAAAACTCCCTATCGGCCCAAACATGATGCGTGCGGCATCAGCATAAGGAGCATTAGAATGCGCAAGTTCAGTTAGCGGCATAACCCCCATTACCGCGATACTACTCAATAAATAAACGACTGTCGCTATGGTTACTCCCAGAATAGTCGCTTTGGGAATATTACAATTAGGGTTATCTACATGACCCGCAGGAACCGAAGCAGATTCTAGGCCGATAAAAGACCATAAAGTTAAAGTTGCTGCGCCGCTAAATGCACTTAAATTAGATTTTCCGGATAAATTGAATGCACTCAAAAAATGAGGATGAATATAAAAAATCCCTACTAAAGCAATAAGTAATAAAGGAATCAATTTTAAAATAGTTGTCAATAACTGAAAAATGCCCGCATGCCGAACACCTAGAATATTGATAAAAGTTATTAACCACACCAAACCAATACTAACAAAACAAGACCATAGGGCATTTTTAGCCAACAGAGGCCAAAAAAAACTTAAGTAGCCCGTCAAAGCAACAACTATTGCTGCATTACCTACCCAGAGTGCAATCCAATAATTATAAGCCATCTGGAATCCAACAAAATCGCCAAATGCTTCTCGGCAATAGGCATAAGGTCCTCCAATGAGAGGCATTACATTAGTTAGCTTAGCAAATACTAAGGCTATTAACAAAGCGCCTACTGCTGTAGCGATCCAAGAGAGCAAACTAATACTGCCATAGGCTGCCAAGGAAGCTGGTAATAAGAAAATTCCTGACCCTATCATATTACCTGTAACTAGAGCAGTTAACATCCACAACCCTAATTTTTGTTGTTTCATTTTTTTGAACATTTTCAATCTAACCTCTGAATTTTGCGCAGAATAAAACGCTATGCCATTATACCCATCTCATATTTTAATGCGAAAAGTTTATGTCAAAAATTCCAGGCCTTTATGTAGTAGCTACGCCTATAGGCAATTTAGATGACTTTAGCCCCAGAGCCGTAAAAACCCTACAAAATGTTAATCAAATTGCCGCCGAAGATACTCGCCATAGTCAAAAATTACTTAAGCATTTCGGTATTACCACATCATTAATTTCATTACATGAACATAATGAAGCAGCTTCCAGCAAACTTCTTTTAGATTGCCTTAAAAAAAACCAATCTATCGCCTTGATTAGTGATGCAGGAACACCTCTCATTAATGATCCAGGTTATCGTTTAGTAAAATTAGCACGCCAACATGGAATTCCAGTTATCCCTATCCCTGGTCCTTGTGCTTTAATAACTGCATTGTGTGCTTCGGGCTTAACGTGTGATAGATTTATTTTTCAGGGATTTTTACCCGGAAAAAGTACTGCTCGTCAAAAAAAGTTACTAGAATTCTTACATGAAACGCGAACAATTATTTTCTATGAAGCGCCACACCGTATTCTAGAGTTAATAGATGATATGTTGATTGTATTTGGAGCGAAACGTTATGTAGTTTTAGCTAGAGAATTAACAAAAACTTTTGAAACCATCCATGGCGATAATTTAGAACAATTAAAAATTTGGTTAAATTTAGATAAAAATCAACAAAAAGGAGAATTTGTGGTTATTGTTGAGGGGGCTGCATATCTAAACCCATATGAAATTGACAAACAACGAATATTAGGAATTTTATTAGATGAATTACCGATTAAGCAAGCAACTTCCATAGCTGCTAAAATAATGCATGAGAAAAAAAATAAATTATATGCTTTGGCTTTGGCTATAACTGGTAAATAACATGAATGATAATACTTTTGAAACCTTCCAACGAGGAAGTACCGAAATACTTGTTGTTGATGAATTAAAAAATAAAATAAAAGAAAATAGACCTTTACGTATTAAAGCAGGTTTTGACCCAACAGCTCCGGATCTACATCTCGGTCATACTGTGCTCATCAATAAACTACGTCAATTACAAGATTTAGGTCATGAAATTGACATTATTATTGGTGATTTTACAGCACTCATTGGTGATCCATCAGGTAAAAATGCAACCCGCCCACCTTTAAGTGTCGATCAAGTTACAGCCAATACCAAAACCTATCAGCAACAATTTAGTAAAATATTAGATCCAAAAAAAACCAACTTGCGCTTTAACTCTGAATGGTTAGGAAAATTATCAGTTACTGACCTAATTAAACTAGCATCGTCTTATACTGTAGCTAGAATGCTAGAAAGAGATGACTTTCATCAACGGTATCGCCAGCATCAACCTATTGCAATACATGAATTCCTGTATCCTTTACTTCAGGGCTATGATTCTGTTGTATTAAAAACCGATCTCGAATGTGGTGGTAACGATCAAAAGTTTAATTTATTGTTGGGAAGAGAGTTACAGAAACATTTCAAACAAACACCGCAGATAGTTTTAACCATGCCTTTATTAGAAGGTTTAGACGGCATACAAAAAATGTCTAAATCACTCAATAATTATATTGCTATCGATGAACCGGCAAACAATATGTTCGGAAAAATTATGTCGATTTCTGACGAGTTGATGTGGCGTTACTTTGAATTACTATCATTCAAAAAATCCTTACTTGATATTAAATCCATGCAGCAAGAGGCTTCACAAGGTTTAGCCAACCCACGCGATTTTAAAATTGAGTTAGCCTTAGAAATTATTGAACGTTTTCACACTAAAGCAGATGCTGAAAAAGCATTCCAGGAATTTCAACACCGATTTAGAGATGGCGCCATTCCCTCACAAATTAAAGAAATGAATATTACTATTCCTGGAGAGAATTTATCGATTGCCCATTTATTAAAGCAAGCAGGATTAGTGGCGAGCACCTCAGAGGCACTGCGTTCAATTGAGGCTGGCGCAGTTAAAATTGACTCACAAAAAATTGAAGATAAGAAACTGTTAATTAAACCTGGTACTAGTCATATTTACCAAGTTGGAAAAAGACGTTTTGCCAAGGTTACAATCTTAAAATAACTTTTAAAAAACTATTCTCGACTTGCGCCGGCTGATTCTAGTCGTTGCAAATAATGGTCCCAAAATTTAGCATGATGCTTAGATAAATCATAGAGTGTTTCCCAACTGTAGATTCCTGATTGATGGTTATCATCAAAAATCAATCTGACAGCGTAATGACCAACTGATTCTATGTTGATGATATTAACATTTTTTTTGTTAGTGACTAATTTTCCTTCGCTATGCCCATGCCCTTTAACTTCCGCAGAGGGTGAAAAGACTCTTAGATATTCACAAGGCAATCTAAATTTTTCACCATTGTCAAATAGTATTTCTAATATTCGAGTTTTCTGTAGAAGTTTTATATCACTAGGAATAGGAACCATATTATAAAATAAAATGACTGGTATCTTGATCTTGGGCTAATGGTGTTAGATGTTTATCAACATAATTAACATTAATATTTACGTTTTTATCGGTATAATCTGTCGCTTCAAACGATATCTCCTCCAACAATCTTTCCATCACGGTATATAAACGTCGTGCGCCAATATTCTCAGTTTTTTCATTCAGATCATAAGCAATTTCAGCGATACGTTGAATAGCAAGCTTATCAAAATTTAATTTTAATTCTTCAGTACCCAGTAAAGCCTGATATTGAACGATTAAAGATGCTTGGGGTTCCACTAAAATACGTTCAAAATCTTTTGCTGTTAATGCCTTTAGCTCCACTCGAATTGGCAAACGACCTTGTAATTCTGGAACTAAATCCGATGGTTTAGATAAATGAAAAGCACCTGCAGCAATAAATAAAATATGATCTGTTCGGACCATCCCATATTTTGTGGAAACAGTACAGCCTTCAATTAAAGGCAATAAATCTCGCTGAACCCCCTCACGTGAAACGTCTGCACCACTCATTTCACCGCGACGGCATACTTTATCGATTTCATCGATAAATACTATTCCGTATTGTTCTACCCATTCAATTGCTTTACGTTTCAAATCTTCTTCATCAAGTAACTTCCCAGCTTCTTCTTTTTGAATAACAGCTAATGCATCTTTTACTTTCATACGGCGAGTACGAGTACGCGCTGTACCAATATTCTGCAGCATATTTTGCAATTGATTAGTCATATCTTCCATACCAGGGGGGCCCATAATCTCTACCCCAGCTGGTAAAGCCGCTAATTCTACATCTATTTCTTTATCATCTAAAAGTCCTGCTCGTAATTGCTTGCGAAAAACATTCCTCGCAATAGACTTTTCTTTATTTTTAAGCTCATCTGTAGCTTCATCTTTTGTTAAACGCACTGGAGGAACAAAACTATCAATAATTTTGCTTTCTGCCGCCTCCAGAACTTGAGGATGAAGGCGTGTAATTTCCTCTTCGCGTAAAAATTTGAATGCGGAATCCACTAAATCTCTAGGAATAGAATCTACATCTCGTCCTATGTAACCTACTTCAGTGAATTTAGTAGCTTCTATTTTTAAAAAAGGACAGCCTGTAATTTTGGCCGCACGTCTCCCAATCTCAGTCTTACCTACTCCGGAGGGACCAATCATCAGTATATTTTTTGGGGTTACTTCTTCTCTTAACTCTGGATCAAGTAACATACGACGTTTACGATTACGCAAAGCAATTGCTATAGCTCTCTTGGCTTCATTTTGTCCTATAATAAACCGATCAAGTTCTTGCACTATTTGTTTAGGAGTCAAATCAATTTTACTTAAATGGTCTCTTTCGACAGACTTATCTATGTCATTATTGGGTTGATTAATTTCTTCTGAAAAATTAGCGTCTACCATAGTTAGCTCAGAAACTTGGTTGGTTTCATCAATAGTTGTATCAATTAAGTCGGATATATTAGTTTTCATTAATAAATAAGTAATTAGTTTATATTAAGATTATTATTTTTTATTGATCACACAGTCAATTTCTTCAATCGTATGTTGACTATTTGTAAACACACAAATGTCCGCAGCAATAACTAAACTTTTTTTAACAATTTCACGCGCACTTAATTTAGTATTTTGAAATAATGCCAATGCAGCAGACTGTGCATAAGCCCCACCCGAACCGATGGCAATTAAATCATGCTCTGGCTCAATTACATCCCCATTTCCACTTAACATAAAAGATTTTTCTTTATCTGCAACTGCTAGCATTGCCTCCAAACGCCGTAAAACCCGATCGGAACGCCAATCTTTTGCAAGTTCAACCGAAGCTCGATCCAATCGTCCATTACATTCTTTTAACTTATTTTCAAACCGTTCTATTAATGTAAATGCATCGGCTGTTGCCCCTGCAAATCCAACTAATACTTGACCGTCATATAATTTGCGAACCTTACGAGCGTTCCCTTTTAAAACTATCGCATTACCTAAAGTAACCTGACCATCTCCACCGATAACGACTTTATCGTTACGCCGAACTAATAATATTGTTGTACCATGTAATGACTGCACTATTTACTCTTTAAATTGTCGGATATTAAATCTATCTAACACTATGGTGACTTAGTTGACTATTTTCAAGGTCTAAGGATATTAATTTTCACTATTTAGGGGGAGATTTTAATCAAAATCGCAGTTAGTCCAGCTTCATTTAACCGTTTTTTTTCCTCAGTTAGCCTACCTAAGTTCGAGGGACCAATAAAGATTTGGTATATTAGCTTACCATTAACTAAGTTGGTCTTTTTTTGCACAGGAAATCCTTTTAGCAATGCTTGAGCTTGCAACTGTTCTGCGTGAGCTCGATCAGTAAAATTACCTAAGATGAGCATATAAACTTCATCATTGAATTGACCCATTTCTTCTTCTAATTGCTTCTTAGCCTCCGCAATTGCTACTTGTTCAGGAGTTGGACTTAGCATTGCATCTATGGGCCTTTGCCCCGAAGAAGCATGAAGTGATGTTATCATATCATTGGATAACGACATTTCCTTTATTGCAGAATCAACATGCGGTGATAAATTTAAATTGTCTTGGGGCAAAATATTATAGAAATCGAATTTTGGTTCTGGCGACTGAGGCTCAGGTACTTCGATATTTTTTTTATCAGCTATCTTTTCCGTAGATTGAATAGCTCTTCCTTTATGAACTGGCTTAAAAAAAAACAAGCCTAAAATAAATAAACCGATTGAAATTCCTAACATTACCCATAGATAACGTTTGCTTCTACGTCTAGGAGTTAGATATTTATATTTAGTATATTTTTTTGCATAATCTTTAGCCATTACATTACTTCCAAAGTCTCTACACCTAATAAGCTTAGGCCATTTTTAATTACTTGTGCAGTTGCTGCAATTAAATTTAGTCTCGCATTTCTCAACTTTTTACCCTCTATCAGAAAAAAAAATGAATTATAATAAACATGAAAGTTTTGCGCTAAATCTCTCAAGTAGTGCGCAATAATATGCGGTTCGTAAGAAGTGGCTGCTGATTCTATTATTTCTGGATAACGATTTAGTAAAACTAACAAATCCTGCTCTTGTACTTCCTTTAACTCTTTAATCGAAGTCAAACCTAAAGACTTATCCCAAACCCATTTTTTTGACTTGAGTTGACGCATGACACTACATATTCGCGCATAAGCATACTGTACGTAATAGACAGGATTAGCATTCGACTGTTCTTTAGCCAGCTCAAGATCAAAATCCATATGCTGATCAACACGTCGTAGTACATAAAAAAAACGTGTTGCATCAGTACCTACTTCTTCTCGAAGCTCTCGTAAAGTAATAAACTCTCCGCTACGAGTAGACATTTGAATTTTTTTATCACCACGATAAAGAATAGCAAATTGCACCAATAAGGCTTTTAAACTATCTGGTGAAAAACCTAGAGCTTGTATAACCGCACGAATTCTAGGGACATAACCATGATGATCAGAACCTAATATGTTAATTATTTTTTTAAATTTGCGTTGTTCTAAAAGACAAAGACGATAAGCCGCATCTGCCGCAAAATAGGTAGGTTGTCCATTTTCGCGCAGCAAAACCCTATCTTTGTCATCCCCAAAGTCTGTCGACTTGAACCATAAAGCTCCATTCGCTTCATAGGTTTTCCCGTTCGCTGTTAAACGTTTTATAGTTTTATCGACAAAATTGGTCTTAAACAAACTTTTTTCCGAAAACCATTCATCAAAATTGACTCTAAATGCACTTAGATCTTCTTTAATATCACTTAAAATTGAATTTAAACCTACTTCAAATACCTTTTCATAATCAACATCACCCAATAAAAATTTTGCATTAGTGATAAGACCATCAATATGCTGTTCCTTATTCCCACCTTGAGGTTCATCAATAGGAATATCCTTATATACTAACTCTGCAGTTTTAAAGAAATCCTTACCATATTGGGTGAAAATTTTCTCGGCAATCTTATGGACATAGTTTCCTCGATAAGCGTTACTAGGGAAAGTAAATTTTTCCCCGCAGATCTCTAAATAACGCAACCAAACGCTAGTAGCTAAAATATCCATCTGTCTACCAGCATCGTTGATGTAATATTCTGCACAAACTTGATAGCCTACTGCTCTCAATAATCTCACCATAGAATCGCCATAGGCTGCTCCACGACCATGGCCTACATGCAAAGGACCGGTAGGATTAGCCGAAACAAATTCAACTAAAACAGAATCATTATTACCTAAATTTGAAATCCCAAATTGATTGGTTTGGTTTAAAATCTCTTCGATAACTGGATACCAAAAGGATTTTTTAAAAAAAAAATTAATAAATCCAGGCTTTGCTATTTCAATTTTTTCTAGCTTAAAATTATCAGGAGAACAATCTATATTCGATTTAATTCTTTCAGCCAATTCCATTGGCGATATTTGTAATTTCTTCGCCAAAACTAAAGCAATATTACTAGAAAAATCACCATGTGATTTTTCTCTGGCATAATCTACTTGGATAGTCAGTGAAGCAGGTAGGGATAATTCGCCCATGCTTAACAAGGCTTTTTTGATTTCTTGTTGCACTATGCGTTTCATAAGGATTAAATCACTAGAGGGTCAATAAAGACCAGATTATAGCGCAATACACTCCAGGAAAAATATAGCCAATAAGCTGATAAACTAAACCCTTTTAGGATATTAAGTCTTTTTAATTCAAACGTTTTTAGACTTTCCTAGCTAAATGGCTCAATCTTTATCTGGCAAATGATCTCCGACAAGGTTAATATTCCATCAAAATAATAATAAGAGCATTAAACCATGAAAGTCTTCGCCTATTGCTTATTTGTCAGTTTGTCTCTTTTTAGTCTTTCTAGCTATGCCCAGGTAGCGTTGCATACTCAACCTATTATAAGCAAGAATATCCCTATTAATGACTTTGACAGTTTAGATATTCAAGGTCCTGTCAATGTTTACATTGATGCAACTCAAACCCATCCCTCCTTACAAATTCTGGGAAACTCAAAAAGAGTCTTTGCAGTCACTTACAGTGAAAAAAACCATATTTTACATCTTGGGACCAAACCTATTTTTCGTTCTGAACCTGGAGAAAGATTAACAATCCGCGTCAATACATCTCCGACGCAAATAAAACAAATACGATTCAATAGTAATGCGACTCTTTTTGGCAAAGGACTCACAGGGTCTTTATCGCTTCGTGCGCAAGGAAATGGTCAAATCAATCTTTATACCAATAGCTTAGATCTAAAATCTCTTTATAGTAACGGTAATGAAAGTATTATATTTCATAATTTACTTAGCTCAAACTTAAAAATAGAAACCCATAATTCTCATAATATTGTTATTCAAGGTATCATTTCATTAAATGAGGTTGATTCTACCGGAAATGGAAATTTAAAGGTGTATTGGATTAATAGCCCTTATTTAAGAATAGATGCTAACGGTAAAGGAAAAATTAGTTTAGCAGGAGTCGTCAAAACCTTAGATATCAAATTATCACAAAATACCGAACTATTTGCACAACAATTGCGTGCACATCAAGGATTTATAAAAACTGAAAACCAAGCTCAAGCAACAATCAATGTTAGAAATACATTGCGAGCATTTGCAAAAGACAAAAGCGTGATTTATTACTTATCACCTTTAAATTTTATAAGCAAATATTCAAAAGATGAAGGTCTGGTACTTAATAAAAATTAATAGATTGTTTTCAATTTCGCCATGGGTCACCAAGCATCTTTTTTCTGCAATCATATATTGCGCGCTTCGTATGATACTCAAAAAAACAGCGCTCTTTTATCTCCCTAGCATAATTGAAACTCCTATTAATTAATTTTTCACTAAGATAATCTCTACACGACGATTAAAACTACTTGCCTTAACGTTTCGATTACTCGCGATGAAATCATGTCGACCGTACCCGATCGTACGCAGACGTTGTGAATCTATTCCGTGCGACCATAAAAAACTTGTTATTAACTCTGCTTGATCCTGGGTAATCGCGGACGCTGTTCGGGGATCATAAAGATCATCGCTATACCCCACCACTTGAATGAGACCATCCCCGTAGGATTTTATGAGCTTAATAGTTTGACTAAGCTGCTGGGTACAATTAACGGTTAACTTCCCATTTGGTCGAAAACAGCCATCACTATAGGCAATAACTCTAAGTCGATCAGCAGCTTGAACTACTTGTATCACTGGAGGTGGTAAATCCTTTTTTTTCTTTGTGTATTTTACTGTTTTTTTCTCTAGGGGTGGTTCATTTAATGAATGACTGGAAGCACAACCTTCCATAATAAACATAACTAAAATTAATAAACAATAAAATAACAGCGAGATTGTTTTCATGATTTTCTCATCTTATTTTTAATAATAGGACTAATATATTCAGGTCTTACGTAACCTAGCATAATAAAAGCCATCCGGTCCATGAATTTGGGGGAAAATTTGTCTTCCTACGCTACAAGCTACCCCCCATGTTTCGTCTAAGACGTCTTCCTTGGCATCAGCATGGTGCGATAAAAAACGAATTAATACATTGCTATTTTCTTCTGGCAACACCGAACAGGTCACATATAATAAAATACCATTTGGCTTTAATATTTTCCAAAGACTCGATAGCAATTGATATTGTTGTTCAACTAATTTAGCAATATCCTCCTCTCTGCGTAATAATTTAATGTCTGGATGTTTACGAATAACTCCAGTTCCAGAACAAGGAGCATCCAGTAATATTCTATCGAATAAGACTTCCTTCCAAATGCTTTTGAGATTCTGTGCTTTCGCACAAAGCAATTGTACTTTGGTATCTGACAAGCTTAAACGATTCAAATTATCTTTAATTTTACTTAAACGAATTGCATCAGAATCAACAGCTACAAAACTCAGTAGATCAGATTGTGATTCCAAAATATGCGTTGTTTTCCCTCCCGGTGCCGCACAAGCATCTAAAACTATCTGCCCAGGCTTTAGCAACAATAAAGAAGTAGCCAATTGCGCGGCCGTATCTTGTATAGACACTTCTCCTTCCATAAAACCAGGTAATTTAATTACCGGACAAGATTCATCGAGTATAATTCCAGTTGCACTCAATTCGCTTAAATGCCCTGTTATACCTTTATCTTTTAATTTTTGTACGTAATCTTTTCTTGTAATTTTTAAAAGATTAACTCGCAGACTCATAGGAGGCAAATGATTATTGGCAGCTAAAATTGTTTGCCATTCATTGGGCCATGATTGCTGTAATTTTTTAATTAACCAATCAGGATGAGCAAAATGACTATCTTTAGGTAATTTTTTTAGTAAACTGGCATTTTGACGTTGAAATGATCGTAATACCCCATTAATTAAGGGTACCGCCCAAACTTTGTGTAGTTCTCTCGCTCCTTGTACTGTCTCATGAACAGCAGCATGCGGAGATGTCCTTAAATAGTTAAGTTGATAAAGACCTATTAACAGTAAAGCATAAACATCTTGATCGGAGGCATTAAGAGGTTTTTTTAATAAATAGGCACACAGTTGCCTTAAAGGCACATACCACCTTATCACTCCATAACATAATTCTTGAATAAATGCTCTATCGCGCGAATTAATATTAGCATTTACACCTGCTGATAAAGCATCCTTAAGCGACATTTTTTCTTTTATAACACGAGAAATGATTTGTGCGGCTATTGCCCGAGAATTAGACATACATTCGATCTAAAATCGCACCCACATGAAATAATTCCGATTTATCATGGATAAAGCTGGAAATCGGTAAACATCTGCCTCCGGGCCATTGAACTTCTAATAAACGTAATACACCTTTCCCTGTAGCCACATCTATCCCTTCTCGGTCAGCTTTTAAGATTAAACCAGGCTTTTCAGAAGTGATTTCATCAAGTACTTCGGCTTTACAAATACGCAATATAGACTTTCCTAATACTACGCGGGCAATTGGCTTAGGGTGGAATGCACGCACCATTCTATCTAAGTAAATTGCAGATTTTTCCCAATCTATCTCAGCCTCCGATTTATTAATTTTTTTTGCATAGCTACTTTCTTTTTCATTTTGTGGTTCAGAACGATACGAACCATTTTCAATGAGACTTAAGCTCTCTATCAATGCTCTAGCACCTAAATCAGCTAGCCGATCTTGTAAAGTTTGAGTTGTATCATTGGGCTCAATCATACAAGAAAATTTCTTTATCATTTCACCTGTATCAAGCCCCTCATCCATCTGCATAATAGTAACGCCAGTTTCTTTATCACCTTCTAAAATAGCACGTTGAATAGGTGCTGCTCCCCGCCAACGTGGCAATAAGGATGCATGCACATTGATACATCCAAAACGAGGGATAGTTAATATTGCGGGTGGCAAAATAAGTCCGTAAGCCACTACCACCATTAAATCTGCATTGAAAGTAACAAGCCTTTTTTGTTCATTGACATTACGTAAATTTAAGGGCTGATAAACAGAGAGTTTATTCTCCAAAGCCAGTTTTTTAACGGGACTCATTAATAATTTTCGTCCCCTTCCTGCAGGACGATCAGGCTGTGTATAAACAGCACATATTTTATGACTTGAGTTCAATAAAGCTTGTAAACTGGGTAGAGCAAATTCGGGCGTCCCTGCAAAAATAAGTTTCAAAATTTCCCCCTTTTCTTTTTATCTAGCTTTTTAAGAGCCCATTGACGTTTAAAAGGAGATAAATGATCTAAAAATAGCTTACCATTCAGATGATCGACTTCATGTTGTATACAATGCGCCAATAAATCTTCAGCTTCTAATGTATATTTTTCCCCAAATCTATCCTGAGCCTCTAGTTTAACCCATAAGGCCCTTGGAGCTTTATCATAAACTCCCGGCACAGATAAACAACCTTCTTCCATTAATGCCTCGCCTTTTTTCTCAACAATGACAGGATTAATTAAACACCAAGTTTTCGATTTATTACTAGAAACGTCAATAACCGCCAGCTTTTTGCTTATAGCAATTTGCGGAGCCGCTAAGCCTATGCCCTTAGCGGCATACATCGTATCAAACATATCATTGATGAGTTGCTGTAATGACTCATCAAAAACTGTAATTGGCGCTGTGATTGCGCGCAAACGTACATCTGGGAGCTGGATAATAGGATAAATAGCCATAGAATTTTATCTTTTTTTACTCATCAAAATCAAAAGTCATTATGATACTTGTTGGTTGTATTATACTAAATGTGGCATCTGACAGTTCAAAGGTCAATTTTCCTTACTTAAAATGCTTAAGTCAATCAGTCACGGCTTCCTTTCTAAAAAGAGAATCTAAAAAGAACAAAAATTAAGAAATTGGATAGTTTTTACCGCTTATACTAAAAAATTTTGGTTAACAATAAAACACTTCCTCTAATTAATAATTAAAAATTTATAATACTGCTTGTAATCAAATGGCTCAATAGGCAACGATTATAATTTATGTTAAATTTTTGAAGGGTAAAAATAGATGAAGACAAATCCTTTTCTTAATTGCAGCAATTTTTGCCGTTATTTTATTTGAAAGTCTCGATTTAATCGACAAGGAGGTCTTTTATTATGAAACAATAATGAAAAAAAATATTTCTCAAAATTTCCTTTTCACTCCCAATACGAATTTTTTCGATGATGTCAATTGTTTACTTACATTTGTTAAACAGCCTCTGCGCTTAGACAAATTTTTCAAAAAAATTCCTAGTGACATTTTAAAAACAAAATTAAAACAATTAAATTTTATTTTTAACAATGGGGAATTGCAAATTAATTTAAAAACTACATGGAAAAATAAAAAAATTAGCCTTACCAATGAGATTGTAAGCACCTCCGAAATTATTTTACCGAATAAAAATCAATTTATTGAGAAATTAACGAACGATAAGTTTCTTGAACCAGAATTAACATTTGAAGAATCATTAAATAAAATTATAGGTTCTTATACCAAAAAAATTATTAATCTGAATATTAATGACACTATTAATTTAATCCAAGAACGTAATTTACAGATTCAAGAAAATAGAGCGGAAAAAGTTCAAGTTAGACTTTTTTTTATTTTCTTAAAAATCTTTATGCAAAATATCTTACTTAATAATACACATTTTATTTTTTCCGAATTAATAGAAAACTCAGTTTCCTCAACTAGGCTTTTTGCTTCTGGTATAAACAACTTTATCATCCCCCTAAGTAATGATTTAACATTCGCTGAAGAACCTACCGAAAAATCTGCTAAAGACCAGCAAGAAATAAATATAAATGAAATGGTGTTTTCCTACGATCTATTACTCAAACAATTAGGTGCTCTTTCTCCAAATTCGGACGAAACAAATATTAAGCAATTATTAAATTCGATAATTGAAACCTCTTTAGATAGTAAATTAATTTCAAAATACAATTTTTTTAAGCAAACTTACTATGCAAAAAAAGGTTTTATTTCCCTTTTTGGGCATTATAATGATAATGGTTTAATTCAAGCGTGTCTAAAGAAATTAGCCTTCAAAAAAATAAACGAAGATTTTCTTCAATTAATTGAAGAATTAACTACTCATGAAAAAAAAATACCCGAAATTATGAATTTAGTGCATCTATTGCAAGAAAAAACTGATATATACTTCCAATCTTTAAAATATAACTCCATGTGTAATAAGCTAGAGCCAAATGCAATAGCTTTTGAAAATTTTAAATTAAGCATTAAAAATGAAATCTCAAATTTTCAAAAAAAATATTTATGTCCTATTGAAGTTAACGGTATTTTTAATAAAATATTAAATACTTTAGGTAAATGTGTGCCTAGCTTTTTGCTATCAAAAGAAAAAAGAATTAGTTTTTTTCAGAAAAAAATGCCTGAAGTTAAATTATTGGTTAAGATTGAAAATTCTATATCCTCACTGAAAGTTTAATATATACAAAAGTTTAATGCGACGAGTGAGTCGCTATGCTCACGAAAATTTTCGGCCGTTGTGGCCTCGAAATTTGTTCACATTATGCGAACTACCATTAGGCCGCGATTGATTAAAAAAACAATTAGAAGCAATAAAGTTTTGGCTTTGCTGCTTTTTAAACATTCTTTCTCGTAAAATGCCATCTATTTTATAAAAAAACGCCAGATTTTTCTAATAATGCATACCTGTTCAAATCACAGCGACTCCTGTAAAGAGAGTAAGGGGTGGACCAATAGGTCTTTATTAAAGATTGATATTTCTCATTTTTTCCCAAATGTGTCTAAAATGATGTCTTGAATAAAAGCAGACGCCCAAATATTCTACCGCGCATAATGTTTAACCAATGCGTAGTAAAATAAAAATCAGTTTAAGTTTTTGTTTACATATTAAATCGTCAATCACTGATAAAAGATAGGCTATAAAAAAGATTATAATAAATGGTTGTGAAAATATTTGCAGTCACAGCTCGAAAACTTTTGGAAAAATTTAATAAATGCTCTAGCATAGAAACTTGCCTATTTTTCCATTAAAATAAGCGCTGTCCTGAATCTCATAGTCTTTAATAAGGAAGTTGCACTTGAGTACTCACGATCCTTTACGTCTATTTTTTGCTGTTGAACTTAATTCAGAACTACGTCAAGCCTTATCTCAACTTATTGATGAACTGAAACAAGAGCCTTGGGGGCACCGCGTTAGATGGGTACACCCAGAGAATTTACACGTCACCTTACGTTTTTTAGGCACTACTAATCCTGAGAAAATTTCCGAATTAGCTAAACATGCCCACAATGCTATCAATAAGATTCAACCTTTTCCTCTTCAATTGCATAACATTCGTTTTTTTCCATCTCCAACGGCGCCACGCGCCATAGCTGCGGATATTATTCCTACTTCGGAACTATTTGAGCTTGCTAATGCATTAGAAGAGGTTGCTTCAAACTTGGGTTTCACTCCTGAAACCAAACCTTATTTACCTCATTTAACTTTGGGTCGGATTATTCATCATCATGCACCCAATCTACGCGAAGAGTTAAATTTAAATACTAGCCCTATGATAGTCAAAGAAATTGTACTATTTAATAGTAAAAAAACTGAATACAGCCAGAGTTATACGCCGCTTGAATATATCTCATTACAAAAATCTGAAATATATAGTAAAACAGAAGCTTGAATTTGCAGGTGTATTAAATGATTTTAAGCTAGGAATAAGAAGAATTCAGTTTTTGTCTCAGAAATTAATTATCTTGATTCTGAAAAAATAATGACGGAGAGGGTGGGATTCGAACCCACGTGGGACTTTAAATCCCCATCCGATTTCGAGTCGGTGCCATTATGGCCTCTTTGGTACCTCTCCAATAAGTTTTCATTATACTCTTTCATTTAACGAAATTAAGCTCGAAACCTTTCTGAATTAAATAAAAATCATAGCTTTTGAATTAATTAGTTGGCGGGAGTAAATCAGGTAATGTCTTAGGTCTACAACCAACATTCGGAGGAATAATATATCTCTCTTCCCTAGGAATCTCTATACCAGCTGGTTCTTTCAACAAAGGTAACTCTTGACTATTTAAATATTGTGAACGTTGGGTTTTTATATACTTATTAACTGAAGAACAAGCTGCTAAGTTTATAGTAAAAATGATTAATATTAAACAAAATGGCGTCGTGTTCATTTTTAAGATAGTGCCCCTAATAAATCGATAATATGTTTTAAGCTAGCTTGGCATCCTGCTGATAACGTTGTCAAAGGTAGACGCAAAGCCGATGATGAAATTAAACCCCTTTCTGCCGCTAACCATTTAACAGGGATAGGATTAGTTTCAATAAATAAGCCTTGATACAATGGGCGAAGCTGCTGATCTATTTGATCGGCTGCTTCCCAATCTTCTTTCTTGGACAATTCATAAAGATTGTGCATATATTGCGGTACAAGATTTGCTGCTACAGAAATGACGCCTTTACCGCCTAAACGCATAATTTCTAAAGCAGTATTATCATCGCCGCTATAAACATCTATGTTTTTACCACATAATTCTAAAATATTTTTTACTCGCTCAGGCTGACCTTCTTTTATACCCACAATATTTGCAATACCCGCCAATTTAGCCACAGTTTCAGGTAGTAAATCACAACCTGTACGTTTAGGTATATTATATAAAATTTGGGGAATTGGGACTTTATCTGCTATCAGCCTATAATGTTGATAAAGCCCTTCTTGTGTAGGAAGATTGTAATAGGGAGTTACTAATAGACATGCATCTACGCCTATTTCCATAGCTACTTTTGTTTGCTCAATGGTCTTATGAGTAGATTGTGTTCCTGTGCTGGCTATAACCGGCAAACGGCGATGAGCTTGTTCAACCACTGTTTTTATGACATTATTTTGCTCTTCGATATTAAGCGTAGACGCCTCTCCAGTCGTTCCTATAACCACGATGGCGTCCGTACGTTGTGCAATATGCCAGTCAACTAGCTTGCGTAAACAAACATAATCAACATCTCCATTTTCTCGCATAGGTGTTATCAATGCGACTATACTGCCATGAAACATATTTTCATTCCTCTTATTATCAAGATTACATACTCTTCGCAATTGAATTTTTGGCTGTGTTGCCACTCAATTCGCAATCCTCATCATAGAATCCCGATTGCTGCATGGACAGGGTACTTGCAAAAATTTTCATTGCTGTGAATATAGCCTGCTCGTACTTGAAAAAGACGGTTTTTTGGGTTGTCGGTGAGCAGTATATATAAAACAAAACGATATTTAAAACCCTTCCTCGAAGGGCTGAAGTATAGAGGATATAAGGCGTCTATACTACTGGTAGAAATGGTAGATAACCAAGTTAGTTCCGGTGTAAGATAGCTTGAAATTTAGCTAGCTTAGCATCTAAGGCTAGGAAAACTTTTTTAATAAGGCTATTTTGGAATTAAGTTGAGTAAAATCTATGAAAAAATTGCAACAAAAAATTTAGGATTAGTTTAAATTTAGAATATAAAAGATAGGACTTAGATTATGTCTATTTTTGAGCATACATCAGAATTAACACCACTAAGAAATTGGCTAAAAGAGTCTTGTTTTCTACCAAACTCAAGTTTTGAACTCGAACCGTTAATCAATGATGCTAGCTTTAGAAAATATTTTCGATTGCGATTAGGTAATTTAAGCCATATTGTCATGGTTGCTCCCCCAGATAAAGAAAACATAATTGCCTTTATTGCAATTGCGAAAGATTTTGCCCGCCAAGGCATTTATACGCCAGAAATACTTGCTTATAACCTTGAACAAGGATTTATGTTGTTAAGTGACCTAGGCAATGATTTATATCTTAATGTCTTAAATCCAAATACTGTTGATGATTTATATGATCGAGCGCTTTCAGTTATTTATCAAATTCAGGTTTGCAATCCTAAATTTCCTGACAATAAGCCCTTAAATTTGTTTAATGAAGAATTTATACGTCTTGAATTAGGAATATTTGTTGATTGGTTTCTGAAAAAACATCTAGAACTGACGATAACCGATAAGATCGGCGGTATACTTGAAAATACTTTTAGAGTACTTATCAACTCTGCTCTTGAGCAACCACAAGCCTGCGTTCATCGTGATTACCATTCACGGAATCTACTTTTACTAGAAAATAAAAATGTAGGGGTTTTGGATTTTCAAGATGCTGTTTATGGACCTATTACTTACGATGCCGCTTCATTATTGCGCGATGCCTATATTGATTGGCCTAAAGAGCAAGTCCATAAATGGGTAATGAAATTTTACGATATGATCAACATAAGTCATCAATACACTGAAGAAAAATTTGTTCGCTGGTTTGATCTAATAAGCCTACAACGTCATCTAAAGATACTTGGTATTTTTGCACGACTTAATTATCGGGATGATAAACCACATTATCTCCCCATGATTGTGCGGGTATTAAATTATATCAGCAAAACTTGTGAAGATTATGTTGAACTTTCCCATTTTAAAGAAATGTTACAAACAAAAATTCAACCGAAACTTTATGAGAAAGAAAAAAAATGAAAGCGATGATACTTGCTGCTGGCCGTGGTCTACGTTTACGTCCTTTAACAGATAAAATACCTAAACCCTTAATATTAGTTGCTAACCAGCCATTAATTGTACATCAAGTATTAAAATTAGCAAAAATCGGCATTAAAGAAATAGTTATTAATGTCTCTTATCAAGCTAAACAAATTATAGATACGCTAGGGGATGGTCAAGCTTATGGGGTTAAAATTGATTATTCTTTTGAACCTTCTGCTCTTGAAACAGGAGGAGGAATTCTCCAAGCACTACCCATTTTAGGATCTGATCCATTTATTGTCATAAGCGCTGACATTTGGACAGATTTTTCGTTGGAAGGTTTATTATCTCATTCATTAAATTCGATGGCATTAGCTCATCTTATCTTAGTAGACAATCCAAGTTTTCATCCTCAAGGTGATTTTAATCTTACTAAAACTGGTTTATTAAACTTAGACGACACCTCGAATAAATTTACTTTTGCTAGTTTGGGAATTTACCATCCTGATTTATTTCTAGGTAAATCGGGTGCATTCCCACTATCATCACTACTTTATGAATATATTGCTGAAAAGAAAATAACTGGGGAGTATTATAAAGGTGTATGGTTTAACATTGGAACCCCCACTGAATTGGAACGACTCGATGAATATCTGAAGCAAAAAAGTAAACCGCAATAACTTATAGTAATTGAATTTTTGGCAACGTGCCGTGATAATGGAGCAATCGAAGTGCATTAAGCAAACTTGAGAATTTGAAGTTTAGCGGCAACACAGACAAAAATTCAAATGAAGAGCATATGCAAAATTCAATTATCAGTTTCATCGGCGCCGGCAATATGGCTAGTAGCCTTATCAAAGGATTATTAAAAGAAAAATATCCCTCAAAAAATATTTGGGCGGCAAATAATAATATAGAACAACTGAATAAGCTAAAAAATCTAAATATTAATTTGACCACCGACAATCGTTATGCTATACAAATGGCAAATATTGTTGTTTTGGCTGTAAAACCACAAATATTAAAAAATGTTGCTATTGAAATTGCAGATCTAATTCAAGAAAAAAAATCTCTGATCATTTCACTTGCAGTGGGGATAAACCTAGAAAACCTAGCGCTTTATTTATCAAACCAGTCCTTAGCCATTATACGTTGCATGCCTAATACACCTGCATTGATAGGTTATGGAGCGACGGGTTTATTTGCAAATCAGAATTGCTCAAGCTCTCAAAAAAACGCAGCTGAAAGCATCTTTCGTAGTGTCGGAACCATTGTGTGGTTACCTAAAGAAGAACAAATCGATGTGGTAGCCGCTTTATCAGGAAGCGGTCCAGCTTACTTCTTCTTTTTTATGGAAGCTTTAGAAAAAGCAGCTGTTGAATTAGGTTTATCTAAAGAAAATGCTAATTTGCTCATCTTACAAACTGCTTTAGGATCCGCTCGGATGGCCTTTGATGGTAAAAAATCATTAGCTGAGTTAAGGCAACAGGTAACTTCACCAGGTGGAACAACTGAACGAGCTTTAAAAAGTTTAAACAACAATCATTTTTCCGATATTATAAAAAAAGCGCTTAAAGAATCGAAAAATCGTGCAGAAGAGCTTGCTAAGCAATAATTTTAGTAATTTTAATCTAACAATTAATTTTTTTATGGCATGAAGCTATCTATCCAAGTTTGCAAGCAATTGTTCCCTGATCAATTAGTTGAGAAAATAAGTCATTTAGCCAGCGGAAGAATGGGTAGTGTTTACAAAGTTACTCTCAACAATGGTGAAATTCTTTGTGTTAAAATTTTAACTTTGGACCACACCACTAGACTACAAGATTGTAATGGTTGGAAACTGGCGTATGGGCATTTAGATTTTAATTTTAAAACTGGTAAAGATAATCAGTATTTTTATTTCACGACTCCTTATTTTGAAGGTCAGCTATTTCATTATGCAACTGAGTATAATCTGAAATTAAGATTTGGAATTATTCAGAATTTAATTAAAGCTATCACTGATATTCACAGAAAAGGGCTTATTCATCGAGATTTAACATGCAATAATATCATTCTTGACAAAGAGGAAAAAAATAAAGTACACATTATTGATTTTGGTAGAAGTGTAAATGCTTTTAATTTGTATATTTCCAACTCAGATACAGATTACATCGATAATTTACAATTACCAGGACAAAGCACAACAATTTCTAACATAAGAAGAATTTTTCAACCTTATACTGCACCAGAACATTTTAGGAAACATTATAATAATAATTCTACAATTGGATTTCGATCCGATTATTATTCCATTGCTCAGCTATTCAGATTTTTAATTCCGGAATATTCTTACCTTGCAGATGAAATTATTCATACGGAAGGGATAGATCGTAATGCAGCTTTTGCAGAATTTTCGGATCAAATAGATGATATTCTTACAAAAAATAAAAATAATCCAAAATTTAATGAGTCTAATAACTCTTATTGTAAAGAGCTTAGAGCTTTATATAAAAGAATAATTTTTTTTGTTAGAGAGATTCTTCATCGATTATTCAGTCTAACTTTTCAATCTACTGACTCAAACCCTAAAAAAAATAGGTGCAATAAACATCAGTCGTCAGTTTTTTTTAAATTAAACAAATCAAACTCTTTAGATACTAACTTTGCAAGTTCTTTACCCAGAAACGCTATGCTTTATAGATAACCGGTCCAGCATTTCGAATAGCTAGGCTTACATCAAATTGTTTAAAGTTATTAATGAATTTATCGATTAACTCATGCGCCTTAAGATCATAATCCTTTTTCCAAGTCTTTTTTGGATTTAATAAATCACTCTCTATACCTGATAAATACTTAGGAATAGAAAAATTAAAACCCGGCAACAATTCTGATTCAGCTTTACTTACTTCATCAGTCAAAATACCTTTAACAACGGCGCGTGTTATAGGGATAGAAAAACGTTGCCCTCCATCTCCGTAGGAGCCGCCAGTCCAACCCGTATTAACAAGATATACTTTGGCATGACTTGTTTTTAAACGCTTAATTAAAAGTTCGGCATAGATCTTTGCAGGCCGCGGGAAAAAAGGTGCACCAAAACAAGTACTAAAAGTAGTCTTAATGGGCTCTGCTTGACCTACCTCAGTACTACCCACCAATGCAGTATATCCACTTAAAAAATAATATGCCGCTTGCTCATGATTTAAACACGCAACCGGTGGTAATACGCCAAATAAATCACAACACAAAAAAATAACTGCATCCGGCAAGCGATCAACGCGATTTGCTCGAAAACGAGATTCAATAAAATCTACTGGATAGGCGACTCGAGTATTCTGGGTTAGCGTTGCATCTTTATAATCTGGCTCTAAAGTTTCTGGATTTAACACTACATTTTCCATTACTGCGCCATGGCGTATAGCGTTCCATATTAAAGGTTCACGTTCTTTAGAGAGATCAATGCATTTAGCATAACAACCACCTTCAAAGTTAAAAACACCCGTTTCACTCCAACCATGTTCATCATCTCCAATCAAAAAACGATCCGGATCGGCAGATAAGGTGGTTTTACCTGTCCCAGATAATCCAAAAAATAAAGCAACATCACCCTCTTTCCCTACATTAGCTGAACAATGCATAGGTAAAACATCTACTGCGGGCAGTAAATAATTCATTACTGAAAACATTGCTTTTTTGATTTCACCCGCATACTGATGTCCACATAATAAAACTTTACGATCAGTAAGATGAATAACTAAAGTTGCATCGCTATTAACTCCATCCCGCTGCGGATCAGTTTTCAACCCAGGAAGACTTAATATCGTCCATTCTGCTTTACTAATTTTTCCGTAAAAATCATCTTGACGAATAAAAAGTTGTCGCGCAAATAAATTATGCCAAGCATACTCAGTAATTACTTTGACGGGTAAATAATAGGTTGGGTCAGCTCCAACTTGAAGATTAGAAATAAATAGATCTACTTCTTTGGCATATTGTTCGGCACGTTGCCATAACATATGAAAGCGATCTTCTGAAAATGCTTGATTAACAGAATCCCAATCAATGTCTTTTTCACTATTAGGCTCAGCGACAATAAATTTGTCTTTTGGTGAACGGCCCGTTCGTTTACCTGTAGTCACTGAAAAAGCACCATTAGCTGCGATCAGACCTTCTTTACGTTCTACAGCGCGGTTAATTAATTCTTCAGTAGATAAATCAATAAAGATCTTAGACGAATTTTTGGATTGAACGGCTGACATAGCCTACACTCCTTAGCTTTACAGAAGTCGGCATGTTAACACAGATAAAATAGCAATAACATTCTAAACAAAACCTAAGCCCGCATTTTAAACGCAAAACTATTTTGCGATTCATAAGATTCAGCGGGTGGCAATAAAGCTAAAGGAGAAAGAATTAGTTTGGATATTATATATAATAATATAAAATTTCCATAATTTTCTTAAATCAAATCATAGATTTGATTTAAACTCATATTTTTTAAAAAAAACCAGGTGAGGTCCATGGCAAATCTGGAGTTAATAGCTTCGAAAATTCAGGAAAAAGAGTTTTTGAGCTGAAATCAAAAAGTTCCGATTGTACTGTGAAACCTATATTTTCTTTAGATAATTTTTTCGCCCTAATTTCTTTGGATTCAGAATCTAAGGTGATAGTATGTTTTACAGTAAACTCTATTAAACTGACATATTGTTCCCGTTTAAAACCTAAACAATGAGCCTCATTTTCTTGATCCATTAACTAAAACCTAAGCTTGTGATGATTAGAACCATATAACTTATTTTTAATAAGATTTTGAAAATAAGTAATTTTTTCTAGTTCTGATTCTTTTAAAATACAAGTAACCATTTCGCCATTTTCATTACAAACTATTTTAAAACCATATTCAGGCAGGAATTTTAATTTGCTTACACTAATTTCTCAGTAATTACCAATTGTTCAGGCTAAAGTCACAAACAATATGATGTCTACTTCCATCAGAAGTATAGGGTGCAAAACCTAATGAATTTAAATGAAATTCTAAAAAACGCCTAGCAGGTAAAACATTCCTCCCCGATGAAAATTGAGTAAAATAAACTCTTCGAATTTTTTATCTACTAAAAAAAATTCGTCTGGATCAGGCTCTATTTGATTTTTACCCCTGTGTTATTCGCATGAGCAAATCTTTGCAATGCTTGAAGACACTCCCCCTCAAAGCTTAATTCGATCAGCTTATTCGGAATTTTTGTCATTATTTTTACTGATTAAATTTTAAGGTATTTTAAATGCAAATGACTTGTGTTAATTATATTATATCAGCAGAATAGTCTTAAGTTAAAATTAAATAGGCCTATGATTACCTCAAAACCACGTTTACTCACGGGCGATACACCGACAGGAAAACTCCATCTTGGCCATTGGGTCGGTTCCTTAGCTTTGCGAGTAGCCTTACAAAAAAGCTATGATTGTTACTTTATTATCGCGAATGTTCACGCATTTACTACGCGCGCGGAATTTCCTGAAGAAATCCGGCAAAATACCTTAGAGATTGCATTAGATTATCTCGCTGCAGGTATCGACCCTAAACAAAGTCATATCTTTGTTCAATCGGAAGTTCCCACCATCGCTGAGCTTACCTGTTTTTTCAGTATGCTGATTTCTTTTCCTAGAGTCATGCGTAATCCAACTATTAAAGATGAAATCCGCCAAAAAAATCTTGGTGATAATTATCCTTTTGGTTTTTTATTGTATCCAGTCGGTCAAGTGGCAGATATACTTAGTTTTCGTCCTGAAATTATACCGGTAGGAGAAGATCAAATTGCGCATTTAGAGTTAGCGCGCGAATGTGCGCGTCGCTTTAACCAAATTTATTGTGGAGTTGATCCACAAACAAAAGATGAAGATTATGTTTCCAGCGGAGGATTATTTCCTATTGTCCAACCGAAACTTAGCCCAGTGCGTCGTTTAATTGGAACTGGACCACCCAACGCTGATGGCATATTACCTAAAATGAGTAAATCTTTAAATAACGCCATTTATCTAAGTGATGATCCCGACACGATCAAGAAAAAAGTAATGGGCATGTATACCGATCCACATCGATTACGAGCGACGGATCCGGGGACTGTTGAGAATAATCCTTTATGGATATTCCATGATGTATTTAATCCGGATAAAGACTGGGTTATTGAAGCGAAAGCTAAATATCGTAATGGACAGATTAAAGATGTTGAATGTAAACATCAATTAGTCGATATTTTGGTTGCAATAACGCAACCAATGCGTGAACGTCGAAAAATCTACGAAAATGAACTAGGCGAGGTTTTAAAAATTTTAAACCAAGGAACGGAGCAAGCCAATAAAATTGCTGAAGACACTTTAGAAAAAGCTAAGACCTTTATGAAACAAGATTACTTTAAACGTACTCTTAAGCTAAAGAAAGAGTAGAGATAAGGATTTTAAGTCACGGGCAAAGTCACTCCTCTCTGACCTTGATATTTGCCTTGACGATCTCGATAAGAAACTTGGCAAATCTCATCAGATTCCAAAAATAACATCTGTGCCACACCTTCATTAGCGTATATTTTAGCAGGTAAGGGCGTCGTGTTGGAAAATTCTAATGTAACTTGACCTTCCCATTCGGGCTCTAATGGAGTGACATTCACAATTATTCCACAGCGTGCGTAAGTTGATTTGCCGACACAAATTGTAAGAATATTTCGTGGAATGCGAAAGTATTCAACTGTATGTGCTAAAGCAAATGAATTAGGAGGAATAATACACACATCATTTTTTATATCGACAAAACTTCCTTCCGAAAAACACTTAGGGTCGACAATAGCAGAATTGATATTCGTAAAAACACGAAACTCATTGGCACAACGTACATCGTATCCATAACTTGAAACACCATAGGAAATGATCCGTCCAGCTGTGGTTTGACGCACCTGTTTAGATTCAAACGGCGCTATCATATTGCAATCTTTTGCCATGCGGCAAATCCATGCATCAGATTTAATAGACATAATATTTTCCTCAAATACTCTTTATACTTGAATTTATTTTTACATTTCCGCTCGATTCGCAATCCTGATGGCTATCATATTACCAGATGCCACATTGACTCAGCACTTGCACAAAACTCAATTGTTGTGAGTATATTATTTTTTCTCTATGACAATTTTCGGAAATCGACAAGCTGTCTTTGGTTGGCTTAGTTGTTCAGCTATTTTATTGGCTATTTCTCGATAGACATCAGCAATCACGCTGTGTGGTTCTGCAATAAAAATAGGTCTGCCCGAATCAGCTTGTTTACGAATACGGCTGTCTAAAGGTAAAACACCTAATAAATTAATATTGCACTCTTTGGCAATTCGTTCACCCCCGCCATCACCAAAAATAGGTTCCTCATGACCGCACTGTCTACAAACATGCATACACATATTCTCAACTACACCCAATAAAGGGACTTTAACTTTATTAAACATCCCTATCGCTTTACGTACATCCAACAAAGCAATATCTTGTGGAGTCGTTATGATCACTGCTCCAGCGAGAGGAATTTTTTGTGTGAGGGTCAATTGGATATCGCCAGTACCCGGCGGTAAATCTACGATTAAATAATCCAAATTATCCCAATGTGTATCATTTAATAATTGCTGTAAAGCACCTGTTGCCATCGGTCCACGCCATATCATTGGCGTATTTACATCAATTAAATAACCTATAGACATAGATTGTAAGCCATAAGCATATACAGGCTCTAGGGTTTTACCATCCCTGCTAGTCGGCTTCTCACTAACACCTAACATCTGGGGTTGATTAGGACCATAGATATCCGCATCCAGTATTCCAACTTTAACATCTTTTTTTTCTGCGAGCGCCAATGCTAGATTTACAGCAGTTGTTGATTTGCCAACACCCCCTTTTCCAGAGGCAACTGCAATTATATATTTAACTCGATCAGTAAGCTTTAACATAGGTATTTCAAATTATAACTTGACGCAACTCCTAGCAAAAAGGCAGAATCTAGGAATCAATAATACGCAAAAGATAAGTATGCAGCAAACACCTCGTAAATTATTAGTTACTATCGCATTACCTTATGCTAATGGCTCTTTGCATATCGGCCATTTATTAGAACATATTCAAGGGGATATTTGGGTGCGTTTTCAAAAAATGCTAGAGCGCGATTGTATTTTCATCTCAGGCGAAGATGCGCATGGAACTCCCGTAATGTTAGCAGCTCAACATCGAGAAATCAGCCCTGATACATTAGTAGCTCAAATTGCCGAAGAACATAAACGCGATCTTTCTGACTTTTATATTGATTTTGATAAGTTTTACACAACTCATTCACCAGAAACTGAAGCATTCATAACACTTATTTATCAAAGAATGAAAAATAAAGGGGATGTGTATAGCAAAATTATTCAACAAGCTTATGATCCTAAAGCGCAAATGTTTTTGCCGGATCGTTATGTGAAAGGTATCTGTCCTTGTTGCAAAACTCCCGGTCAGTACGGTGATAATTGTGAAGTATGTAGTTCTACCTATTCCCCTTTGGATCTTATTGATCCTAAATCGACAATTACAGGGGCTACACCGATAGCAAAAGACTCAGAACATTATTTTTTTCAGCTTTCTAATTACACCGAATTCTTGCATAACTGGATAACCCAGGGTCATCATCTTGCCGAAGAAATAAGTAATAAGCTTCTAGAATGGTTTAAAGAAGGTTTACATGATTTAGATATTTCACGAGATGCACCTTATTTTGGTTTTAAAATTCCGGGAACTGAGAATAAATTTTTTTATGTATGGATCGATGCACCTATCGGTTATATGTCAGCCTTTAAAAATCTTTGCCTGCATCGAAAGGATTTAAATTTTGACGAATATTGGTCTCCTGCCACTAATACCGAGTTGTATCATTTTATTGGTAAAGATATCATTAATTTTCATGCTATCTTTTGGCCAGCTATTTTAAAAAGTGCAGATTTTCGTACACCTACAGCAATTTTTGTACATGGTTATGTAACTGTGAATGGTCAAAAAATGTCAAAATCCCGCGGAACCTACATTTCCGCACGGCATTACCTTAATCATTTAGATCCCGAATATTTACGTTATTATTTTGCTTCAAAACTAAGTCACAAAACAGAGGATATTGATTTTAATTGGCATGATTTTATCCAAAAAATTAATTCGGATTTAATCGGTAAGCTAGTCAATATTGCCAGTCGTTGTGCGAGTTTTATTAATAAAAAATTTGCTAATAAACTATCAGCAACTTTATTGATGCCTAATCTAATTCTAGAGTTTATCAATAAAGGTGATGAAATTGCAGTTTATTATGAAAACCGAGATTACAATCGAGCAATAAAAAGCATTATGGAATTAGCTGATCAAGCTAATCAAATGATAGATGCTGAGAAACCTTGGCTCTTGATAAAAAATTCTGACTCAATTCGGCGAGCTCATGAGGTATGCAGCTTAGGCATAAATCTGTTTAGAATTTTAATGATTTACTTAAAACCGATATTACCTATAACAGCTGGGAAAACAGAAAAATTTCTAAATATTCCTGTGATGACTTGGGGCCAACGGCAAAATACTTTATTGGATCATACTATTAATACTTTTTCGCCCTTATTACAGCGCATCCCTGAAGAAATTATTCAGAATATGCAGAAAACGGATTCTATCTCCCAATTAAGCTAATTATTGTTTATTTTATCTAAAAATGAAATCGAAAAAAATATCTATTTCAACAAGAGATCTTACAGCTCTAGTTAACGATATTGACGCTTTACTTCCACAAACACAATGTGGCCAGTGTAGTTATTCTGGTTGCCTTCCTTATGCTCAAGCTATTGCAGAAGGTAAAGCTGAAATTAATCGTTGCCCGCCGGGAGGTATAAAAACGCTGCAAAGTTTAGCAAAATTGCTAGAAAAAAAATCTGAACCATTTATGGAAGAAATGTATAAACAGATAACCCCACCCATGATAGCGTCTATACGAGAGTCTGAATGTATTGGATGTACGAAATGCATCCAAGCGTGTCCTGTCGATGCTATTCTTGGCGCTGCCAAGCAATTACATGTTGTATTAACGCAAGAATGCACGGGTTGTAGACTTTGTCTTTCGCCTTGCCCGGTTGATTGTATTGATATGTTGTCGTTAAGTGGGCCTAACTATAATCCTAAGCAAGCACGGGAACGTTATTATGCAAAAAATCAACGTCTTGAATTAACACAAGATCAAACTAGTCTAATCAAAAATAATACTCAACCACAAAATGAACAAAATGCTTATATTCAAGCTGCAATTAGAAGAGTGAAAAAAAAGAAACAACGCTTATCATCGACACTAGCTAGCTAATAACATTCAACTAAACATCTAGTGCTTGATAGATATTGTAGTTTTCTGAATAAGTAAAAATTTGACCGGTTTTAATATCAAAAAACCAACGATGTATACTTAATGCTTGAGTTTCAGTTTTTTCTTTTATCCAAGGAAATGTCATACAGTTTTCATAAGAACGATTTAAAGCTAATTTTGCATATTCATCTGGATTTTTTATCTTATTCCCAGCTATTTTTATTGAAGAAACCCATTTAGTAATAAAATCGTTTTGTGATAAATTTTGACTATTTAATAAAGCATCTATTCCTCCGCATTGACTATGACCTAATAAAATAAGATGCTTAATCTTCAACAAGCAAATTCCAAATTCTAAGGCGGCGCTTGTTCCATGTAAAGCTTCATCCTGTTGATAAGGCGGCACTATATTCGCAACATTACGCACCACAAATAAATCACCCGGATTACATTGTAATATTAGTGCTGGGTCGACACGTGAATCACAACATGAAACAACCATTACTTGCGGTTTTTGACCCGTGTCCGATAAATATCGCATTACTGCATTATCGCCGACAGCATATTTTTGTCTAAATACTTTGTACCCTTGCAATATTTTATTAAAAATATGACCCATATTTTCTCCATATCAATATTTATTTTAAATAAATATTTAATTTGAGACTGATTTATTATTATAAAAAAGAACCAAGGAAATACCTTTGAATAGTTAAAAGGCTAATACTAAACTAGATATTTTCAATCCTTAATAAAGATATTAACCCTAACCATCTTTAATGATTCTCTTTTAGTGATATTACGACAAAAATATATCAAAGAAAAGACAATAAAAACAGACAATTGTTAAATGGAGTAAATATATTTCTAGATATTAACGACGAGTATCAAAATACTTTAAATTTTTATGAAATTATTTAAGATAAGCATCTGAAGGTTCTATATTAAATTCATCAATGCAAATGACTAATTTCTTTAAAGAAATGGCGTCCCCAAGGGGAGTCGAACCCCTGTTACCGCCGTGAAAGGGCGGTGTCCTAGGCCTCTAGACGATGGGGACCTACGGTTTTAAAGTCCGCTATTTTGGCTGCGCTGGGCTAGAATGTCAATGTCTAAAATAACTACATGAAAGCGTTTTTTACAAAATCTATTTTTACGCTGTATATTAAGCTTAATTATTTTTAACGGGATAGCTCATGACGAACCAAACTATAAACCTTAGCGATAAACTCTATCAATATATGTTATCTATTTCCTTGCATGAGCCTGCAATTTTAAAGTCATTACGAGAAACAACACTTAAATTATCTTCCCATGACATGCAAATCTCACCTGAGCAAGGACAATTGATGGCTCTTCTGGTTGAGTTAATTGGGGCTGAAAAAACTTTAGAGATAGGAGTCTATACGGGCTACAGCTCTTTAGTCGTAGCTTTAGCTTTACCCGAAACAGGAAAAATAATTGCGTGTGATATTAATACTGAAACAAGCGCTATAGCGCAAGATTTTTGGCAAAAAGCCAGTGTAGCCCATAAAATTGACCTGAAATTAGCACCGGCATTGGAAACTCTTGATAGTTTAATTAAACAAAATCACTCGAATAATTTTGACTTTATTTTTATTGATGCAGATAAGCAAAATTATTTAAATTATTATGAGCGTTCATTAACATTACTGCGGACAGGTGGTCTAATGGTAATCGATAACGTCCTTTGGAGTGGCCGCGTCGCTGATACACACGTCCATGACAAACAAACTCTAGCTATTCGCGCATTTAACCAAACTATTTATCAAGATAAACGTATTAATATAAGTTTAATACCCGTAGGCGATGGACTTACTTTAATAAGAAAACGTTAGTTGGTTTTTTTTTCGAATAAAAAAATTATATTGTCGCAACGTCTCCTTTTTGTTCTAACCATATTTTTCGATCGCCAGATCGTTTTTTTGCTAATAACATATCCATCAAAGTAATCGTTTTTTGTTCATTATCTATGGTAAGTTGAACCAGTCTTCGAGTATCGGGCGCCATAGTTGTTTCGCGCAATTGCATAGGATTCATTTCACCTAAGCCTTTAAATCGCTGAATGCTGACTTTTCCTTTTTTATTTTCCGCATTTAATCTATCCAAAATACCTTGCTTTTCTTCATCATCCAAAGCATAAAAAACTTCTTTGCCGATATCTATACGATAAAGTGGTGGCATAGCAATATAAATATGTCCCGCTTCAATTAAGGATCGAAAATGTTTTAAAAATAAACCGCATAACAACGTAGCAATATGTAAACCATCAGAATCCGCATCCGCAAGCACACAAATTTTACCATAACGTAAACCTGATAAATCCCCAGACCCAGGATCGATACCCAGAGCCACAGCAATATCATGAATTTCTTGTGACCCTAATACTTGATTACTCGCTACTTCCCAAGAATTTAAAATTTTTCCTCGTAATGGCATAATCGCTTGAAACTCTCTGTCTCGTGCTTGTTTTGCAGAACCACCCGCTGAATCACCTTCAACTAAAAATAACTCTGTGCGACTTAAGTCAGTTAGCGTACAATCGGCTAACTTCCCTGGCAATACTGCTCCACCTAAAATCTTCTTACGTGGGATTTGCTTACTGACGCGTAAACGTTTTTGTGCATTAGCTATCATTAGTTCAGCTAAATTTTCTGCCTCAGAAACATGCTGATTGAGCCATAAGCTAAAAGCATCTTTTATTACACCTGAAACAAATGCTGCAGATTGGCGTGAAGTAAGTCTTTCTTTAGTTTGACCGGAAAATTGAGGTTCCAGTAATTTTACAGATAATACATAGTGGCATCCTTCCCATACATCTTCAGGTGCTAACTTTAATCCCCGAGGCAATAAATCACGTAATTCGCAAAATTCTCTCATTGCTTCTAGTAAACCGGTGCGTAAACCATTGACATGTGTTCCCCCTTGAATTGTTGGAATTAAATTAACATAACTTTCCATCAATCCTTCACCATTTTCTAACAGCCAACATAATGCCCAATCAACTTCCTCAGTTTCAGCTGCAAAATGGCCATGAAAAGGCTCTGTTGGTAAACAAGTATATTGGCTTAAACTATCCTTTAAATAGCTAACCACACCCTCCTCATAAAACCATTCCTCTTTTTTATTACTTGGTTTGTCAGTAAAACTAACATGTAAACCTGGGCAAAGAACCGCTTTAGCACGCAAACTATGTTTTAATCGATTGACTGAGAATTTTTCCGTATCAAAATAATGCTTATCTGGCCAAAAACGTAAAGAAGTTCCTGTTATGGTCTGATCAACTTTACCTAATTTTTTTAAGTTGGATTTTTTATTTCCATTTTCAAATTGAATTTGATATATAAATCCATCGCGTTTAATAGTGACTTCTAAATGACGCGATAAAGCATTGACGACGGACACACCGACTCCATGTAAACCACCTGAATAGCGATAATTTTTATGGTTAAATTTTCCGCCGGCATGCAATCTAGTCAGAATAAGTTCTACTCCTGTCACTTTTTCTTCAGGATGAATATCAACAGGCATACCACGACCATCATCACTAACTGCTAAAGAATTATCCGAATATAACACCACATCAATATGTCGTGCATAACCCGCTATCGCTTCATCAACACTATTATCAATTACTTCCTGTGCCAAATGATTAGGTCGAGAGGTGTCGGTATACATACCAGGTCGTCGTTTTACTGGGTCGAGGCCGCTTAAGACTTCAATTGCTTCAGCCGTATATTTTTTTAAAGAAGAAGGTTTAGATTTCATAAAATAATAATTACTCGCTTTTTTTCAAAAATGCATCTCTCACAATTTGCTCATTATGTTGTAGCCATTGTAAAGCAATAATAGTCGAACCATTATTAATTTTTCCTTGATTAAGCAAACTATAAGCGGTTTTTACGTTTAAAACTTGCAATCTAATATCTTCACCTTCCTCAGGCACCCCATGAATTCCTTGTGCTAATTTGGCATCAACTTGTCCACAGAAAAGATAAATACGTTCTGAGCTTCCTCCTGGACTCACCCAATATTGGTAAATGGGAAATAAATTCTTTATTTCCAGACCACTTTCTTCCTGTGTTTCTCGTCGTGCTGCTTGCTCCACACTTTCATCTGTATCAATGACACCGGCTACTATTTCGATTAACCAAGGGTTTTTGGCTTTATTAGCAATTCCTACTCGAAATTGTTCGATTAAAACCAATTGATCATTATGCGCATCAAACAATAGAACTCCTACTGCCTCACCTCTTTCAAAGACTTCCCGTAGTTGTGGCTGGCTCCACTCTCCATTATAAAGACGAAATTGGACCTTCAATTGTTCAATCTGAAAATGTCCTTGATAAACTATTTGCTGCTGCAAAATTTTGACATCTGAACGGTCGAAATGGGAATTCATAGGACTATATCTCAATTATGAAATCTGGCATAATGAACGACATTTACATAGAAAAATCTAGGTTTTGCTCTTTTAGTATAAAAAAAATAATGACACTCATCGACCTTTTTATCCATAAATCAGCTAGACTTCTATCGATTTGCTCTAAATTAGTGTTAGGTATTTATGTACTTTTTGCATCGATCCCGCCTACTTTTGCTGCTGATTTAATCGATATTTATAAAGCAGCTTTAAATAGTGATCCTATCTATCAGGCCGCTGTATCCACTCGATTATCCCAATGCGAAGCGATACCTCAGAGTGTAGCTGTACTTTTACCTAATATCTCAGCTCAAGCGAATGTTTCAAATAATTATCAAAACATTAGTCAACTTCCTGCTACCGGGCAACCGAATGGAATAAGCAACTTCCAGTCTCAAGGATATAATATTTCCTTTAGCCAACCTCTAATTAATATCAACGATTGGTTAGCAGTTAAGCAAGCTAATAATGCCGGGAAGCAAGCTGATCTAACATTAGCAGCAGCTGCACAAGATTTGATTTTTCGCGTAGCAACCGCTTATTTTAATGTTTTATCCGCTCAAGACACGCTTCGATTCGCTAAAGCAGAAAAAAACGCTGATTGTAAACAATTGAATCAAGCTCAGAAACGCGTTCAGGTAGGTTTAGATGCCTTGACCAGTGTTTACGAAGCAAAAGCAGCGTATGATAAATCACTCGCTACGGAAATAAGTGCAGAAAATACTTTACGCAATAATCAAGAGGCATTGCGCCAATTAACTGGGCAGACTTATTCCTCCATAAAAGCCTTTACAAAAAACATACCTTTGCAAAGCCCGCAACCAAACAATATCGAACAGTGGATTGATGCAGCCACCCACAATAATTTGAAGTTAATGGCTGCGCGCTATGGTGTAGAAGTCGCTCGAGAGAAAATAAAGATGCAAGCTTCTGGACATCTACCTAGCTTAAGCTTAATTGGTAATTATGGAAAAACCGATACTTTTAATAATGTTCCTAATTCACTTAATAAAAATGGCGGAACTTTAGGCTTAGAATTAGATGTTCCGCTCTTTGCCGGCGGTGCAGTCTCTTCTAAGACCCGTCAAGCTCAATATGATTTTCAAACGGTTAGTGCTAATTTAGATAATACTTATCGACTACTGATCGTTAATACCCGACAAAAATATAATGATGTTCTTGCCGATATCAGCAAAATCAAAGCTGAGCAGCAAGCCATCAAATCCGCTCAACTTTCATTAGAAAGTACCGAAGAAAGTTATAAAGCAGGGACGCGGACTATCGTTGATGCTCTCATTGCCCAGCAAAATCTTTATGATGTAAAACGTACTGCGGCTAACTATGAGTATAATTATCTTTTAGATACATTATTATTGAAGCAAGCCGCAGGCAGTTTAAAACCAGGTGATTTGATACAAATTAATCAATGGCTTGAAACTTAATTTAGAGCTGCGGTAGCAAAGCTAAATGCATCCTTTACATAAGTTTCTGTTGTAGTTGGCTTACTTTTATTAAAACTGAAAAATCTTCCTCTTTGGACATTAAAAATCTTGAAATAAGATGACTCGTGTTTTTGAGAATTGTTATTTCCATTAATATGTCCATTTTCTACATGAGATTCTCCTAATGGCTTATCCTTAAAAGCGGTTATTGACCGACTTAATTCTTCTTCTTTCGTTCTATCATTAAAATATTCATTAATTCCAATTGCAAGTGTTTCTCTTGAAGCATTTTCTTTAAAAAACATTTCTACTGCATCTGCAAAGCTTAAATACGGAAGATCCTTTCGCTTTTCTTTAAAGAAATTAATTATGCTCTGTCTATTTGAAACTAATAGTTTTAGCATGTTTTGCTTTTCAGCAGCAATATCCTTATTGAGCCAAGCTCCATCTAAATTTTTTATAGCTTTACCTAATATCCAATCTACCCGTTCTCCTTCTTCCCATTTTTCAGATAATTCCTTATGGATTTCTGAGTGCTCGGTTGTGTGATGATCATACGTATGGATATCGAAACTTTTCTTAATCGATTCAAAAAAAGTTAAATTATTTTCAGCTTTTTTGAAAATCCAATGCCAAATAGCACTCGGCAATAGCAAAGGGAAAAAAACTATATTCAACAAAGGCAGCTCAAATGTTTGTTTTATAACATCAAAAAAGCTAACTTTATTTACACATTTCTTAACAGCCCAATATAAAAATCCAACTATTATAAGAAGAGGTGAAAGAAGAACTTGTAAAGGAAGTTGTAATAGATTCCCATGATCATGACCATCATCTTCTTCATGACTATGACAATGATCGCTATGATCATTTTTTTTAGTGACAAAACTAAGATCCGAAGCCCCTTCTGCAAAAGCACATAAAGTCGCTGTTATTTGGGGAGGAACGTTTAAAAAACGATCGGTAGTCAATCCGATACTAATCAAATGACCTATAAAAACGAGTGATTGCAAAGGTGTAATCACGAGTTTAGCTAGGATCCGAAACGGATTAAAGAATTGTCCCCAACTTTCTTTTTCCTTCAATTTATTTAACTCTGTTTTTATATTGGAACAGAAATTTTTAATTGTTTTAATAGGGTGTTTTATTATCTCAAATATAGATTGAAATATTCCTTTACAATTATCAATAGTTTGTATTGTAGTACTAAATCCATAGATTAAATCTGTGGCAAAATTAATAGGTATTAAAATAGCACTGGCACAGTAAACTACGAAAACTGGCAATTTAGGAGCCAATAATTTTATACCCTTCTGCATAACTATCCAACAAGTGCCCCCAGAAGCCGCCGTTGCAAATATTGTTAAGCTAACAATACCCATTACCACTATCGATAAAGCCAATAAGCGCAATAAATAAGCACCTATCGATTCTTCGGTGTTTTGCTTAAATAGTTTGAGTGTTTTACTACAAGCTTTACTAATAGCATCATTTTTTACAATATCGGTAATCGCGTAATATAGTAAAAACGTTGCTCCTATAGCAGCAAATATGGCAACTGGCCATACTATGGCTGATAGGGCTGTTACAGATAATGATAATGCTAAACCAACGGTTATTGCCTCGTGTACGGCAAAAGCGGTCACAAATCCGGATACAATCCCTACCAAAATACTAATTAGCCAGAAAGAACGTAGAAACCATATACTGCGTTTTGCAGAATTCAGTTCTATTAAACTAGCATCTTTTATTCCTTTACTGATATAGGGATTTTCAATATTAGGATCATTTGGTATTCTTATTTTTTGATACAAATAATCTTTTAGTTCTTCTAATCTTTGTTTAGCTTCATTTAAATCTTCTTCGTTGGCATAAGGATTATTTTTTAATGTTTTATATTTTTTTCTTTGGTTATAATAATCCTGTAAAAAACCACATTGACTATTAATCCAATTTTCATCTTTCATGCTCAAAAGTTTATTTAACTCTGAAAAGAGCAGATGTTTTTCTCCATTAGAACCAAGTAGTTTTAACCTTGCTAAGCCTTTAAAAATGCCAGTTCCAAAAACTTTTCCTTCAATCACTCCTGAAAGAAAAAAAGCCAGTGTGGCGGGGATAATATAGGGATAAATAATCCATAAGCCCGAGAAACTTAAAAATCCAACTGACAATACCGTACCAATTGTCAAAGATGTTGCAACTACGTAACGTAATGCTTTGGTTTTTTTTAAACGCATATCAACCTCTCACTCTCACGATAATGAAATATTTAAAAGATCTCAGTACTTGTAAACATAAGCATAATTGAGACTTTATCTAGGAAAACCCATTCGCTATTTTAAACACCTTGGCTTAAATAAATATTAAATGATATTAAGAATCATTCCTATTTGAAGGCGAGATAATAACCAAGAAAGCTTGAATCATCAAGAGAATTTTTTGTAGTGGGCAAAAATGACATATATTTTTCATGCAATGCAATGATTGAGCTATATAAGTTTGGTAAGCTGGATTCATTATGAATGATATCATCTACTCGTTTAATACTTTCTGTAGTTGATATTTGTGCGGCTAAAATGGCATCAATTTGGTTTTTTTCCAAAAGATCCCGTTCGTGTGCGCGTTGAATTTGCATCTTTCGTGAGGCGGTGACCAATAAAATACGATTTAATTTGATATAATTATCAGTAGAGGGTTTTTCCTTGCGTAAAATAGAAGTTCTTCCTTCTAATAATAACGGTATCACTAGTAAACAATATTTGCCTGTAGCTTTTTTTATGGCCACTTGAATTGCTCGATATATTAATGGATGTAGTAAACATTCTAACCATTCTCGATCTTTACGATGAGCAAAAATAATTGCTCGTAGTTTATCCCGATCGATAGTTGCATTTTTTTTTAAAATGCTAGCGCCAAAACGTGCAATTAATTGATCGCGGATTTCCAAAGAATTATCTACAAGCTCCCGACCAATTTGGTCAGCATCGATAATACTTACACCCAATTTAGCAAAAAAACGAGCAACCGTAGACTTGCCACTTGCAATTCCACCTGTTAACGCTACAGTGAACACGTTGGAAAATTAATGCGTAATAATAGAATTAGAAGAATTTTCTTTTTTCCCACTACCGCCTTTATCTTCCTGTTCTTGCATTTGCTGGGCATACAAAGCTTCAAAATTAACAGGCGCCAAGTAGAGCGGTGGAAAACCCGCACGGCCAACCAAATCTGATACAGCTTCCCTGGCATAAGGGAATAAAATAGTGGGGCAAGTTATACTCATTACTTGATGGTTCTGCTCTTCAGTGAATCCCTTTAGAGTAAAAAGACCTGCTTGTTTTACCTCAACCAAAAATAAGGTTTTATCTTTTGACTTCGCTGTTACAGTGATTTGTAAGACGACTTCATGATTATCGGCATCGATATCACTTGTATTCATAGTAAACTGCAAATTTAATTCCGGTTGCCATTCTTCTTGAAAAGCTTGAGGGGAATGAGGGGTTTCTAGTGATAAATCTTTAACATAAACACGCTGAATAATAAATTCAGGTTGTTGAGTAGGCTTGTTTGTTTGATTCATAAATTACTCGTCTTTTAGTAAGGTGTCTAATTCGCCAGAGGTCGCTAATTTTGATAATTCATAAAACCCTCCGATAGATTCATTATTAATAAATATTTGGGGTACTGAACGTCGATTACTTAATTTCATCATTTCGGCTAGTTTATTTGCATCTTTATCAACTTGAATTTCTTCATACTTAACTCCTTTTTTATTCAGTAATTCTTTAGCATCTGCACAATAAGTACAACCTGGAGTAGTATATATCACTACTTTTTGCATAAACACCTCTTTATAATAACTCGAAGATTTAGCTTTTAATAATAGGTAAAGCAGCGTTTTGCCAGCTCATAATCCCACCTTTGAGATGGAAACATTTTGCAAACCCTGCATTTTTTAATAGCCTACCCATTTTATGGTGTGATTGCCCCTGGCTATAGTTAATGATAATAGGCCTTTCTCGATATGAGTCAAGTTCACTTAGTCTCACCTTGAGCTCAGAAAAAGGGATATTAATAGACTCAGCGATATGTCCTTTTTTAAAACTGAGCGCATCACGGACATCTAAAAAAATCGCATCTTCTCGGTTAACCTTAAAAATAGCTTCTTGGACACTAAGAGGCAACGTACCGGTTAGCTTAGCATGTAATTCAAAAGTCAGTAATAAAATTAAAATTACAAAAAAAACTAACCATAGCTCCCAATGTTGTAAACTAAATTCAATGAACTGCTGCATTTTCTTTAACCTATGATATTTATCTTATCTTAGATACGTTAGTCTAGCGAAATTTAATACCCATCGCTATACTCTCTTACATTTTAATATTGAGAAATTGGTTTTATGTCTACCCAAATAGAAAATCAGCACCCAATAGGCTTAATAAATAAGCAAGAAGATTATAAAAATTTGTTAACTGAATTGATATGCACGGCGAAAAAACATGGGGTTACTCAAACTGAAGCTAGCATTAGCCATGATACTGGTTTTTCAGTCACCGTTCGCAATCAAGAAGTTGAAACAATTGAACATAATCGGAATAAAAGCTTAGGGATAAATGTCTATTTTGGTCGCAAAAAAGGTTCTGCAAGTACATCAGATTTTAGCTCTCAAGCCATTAAAAGTACTTTTGAAGCAGCATGTCATATAGCGCGGTTTACTACTGAAGATCCTTTTAATGGCCTAGCTGAATCTCAATTTTTAGAAAAAACGCCCTCTAATTTAGATCTTTATCATCCTTGGTCAATTGATCCCCAAAATGCTATTGCACTAAGTAAAGAATGCGAAGCAAATGCGCTCGCTTTAGACAATAGATTAACATTTTCAGAAGGAGTCAGCTTATCTACTCAGGAAGCTATTTATATTTATGCAAACAGTAATGGGTTTCTAGCAGGATATCCTAGCTCGTTGCATAATATTTCTTGTAATCTCATCGCAAAAGATAAAATGGGTATGCAGCGGGATGGTAGCTTTACAATAAATCGTAATCCAGATCAACTACAATCGATTGAAAAATTAGCCAAAGAAGCTGCAGATAATACCGTTAAACGCCTAAGTGCAAAACGTATTTTAACCTGCCAAATACCCGTGATTTATCATGCAGAAATCGCTCCCGGCTTGATTAGAACTTTTCTTGAGGCGATTTCAGGTGGAACACTTTATCGCAACGCTTCTTTCTTAGTCGACCATATCGGAAAATCTGTTTTTGCTAAAAGAATCTCTATTTATGAAAAACCTCATTTGCTGAGTGCTTTAGGAAGTGCTCCTTTTGATGACGAAGGAGTACGTACTAGCGATCGTGTTTTAATTGATGAAGGTATTTTATGCGGATATTTATTAAATAGTTATTCAGCCAGAAAGCTCGGCTTGCAAACAACGGGAAATGCGGGTGGGTTTCATAATATTTTGCTAAAAACGAGTCAATTTAAGCTTAATGATCTATTGAAACAAATGGAGAAAGGCTTATTAGTCACTGAGGTTATGGGACAAGGTATTAATTTGGTAACTGGCGATTACTCTCGTGGCGCAGCTGGTTTTTGGATTGAAAATGGAGAGATTTTATTTCCTGTGGAAGAGATAACTATTGCAGGTAATTTAAAAGATATGTATCAAAATATTGTGGCTATAGGGAATGATATTAATCATAAGAGCACTATTCAAACGGGCTCAATCTTATTAGAAAATATGATGATTGCAGGCATGCAAAACCATCAATAGATCAATAAATTATTTATCTAACCTCTCAGCAATTAATTTTTAGCAAAAACGCCGCGAGAATAAAGTAACCGGAGTTTTTATTCAAGATGTATGAAGAAGATTTCGAATAGAGCGCCAATTCAGCAAAAAATTCAAATGCAAAGAATATCTAAGTTGGGTCTGTAATAGACCATATACTTATACCATCTAAAGTACCGAGTGATAAATAGGTTTTTAAATAATCTTGAAAAAAAACATCTAACACTTTTCCTGCTTTTGATGAAGCCATGCGGCAATAAAGCTGGCCGTTATTCCAAATAGCAAAGCTCATATGCAATACATTCATAGAAGTTCCTATTCGAGAACTTAGATAAGAATCATGACCGACAAAAAAGATTAAACTGCCACTAGGAATTCTTTGCCTCAATTCAGAATTTTGTAACAAATCAAAGACTGGAATATAAGAAATACTTACATTTTTACTTCCATATAAGTCCGAACCTTCTTTTTTTAATTGAGATAATCGTGCTTCTTTTTCTTGGGGACTTAAATAAGAAATTTGAATTCTATCGGTAGTTAAACGGCGATACCAATTTCGCAAATTAATTTGAGTTCTACTAACATTAGTTTTTCGACCTGCAATTAAATAACTTAACTCCTGAATATATCCATTTCTTTTATTATTGGGAATCCAATCAGCACTGGGAAAATGATTACGTTGAGTAAAACTTACATTACCTTGTTTATAACGAATTTGATTGATTTTGTTTCTAAAGTCTGGAAGACTCCTGGCTAGTACTAGAGCCATGACCGTATCAACATAGGTTTCACAATCAAAATAATCAAATCGATATAAAGGGTTTTTATCGTATTTTCCATTGACCCCTTCACCCAGCGCTCCTTCTAAATAAGGAGTATTTAATAATGCGGCACTTTGAATTTCAATTCGTCGCTGAATTGGATAATTCTGGTTTAATGAAATTAATTGATTGACGATTTCATCGTTAGCCTGTGTATCAGCAAAACTTAAAGGAATAAATAAAAAATAAAGTACAATAAGGTTACAAAGAAGTCGGCACCCCTTTATCACCCCTCTTCACCGAACCTATCGGTAACTAATTTTTCAAGCACCGTCAAGGCTGCGGCTTCATCTTCTCCCTGAACGATGACTTCGACCGGACTACCTTGCCGGGCTGTAAGTCCCATCACTTCTAAAATACTCTTTCCATCTACTTGTTTTCCATTACATTTGAGCGTAATTTGGCTAATAAAACATCTTGCGATTTTGACCCACTTCATAGAAGCACGTGCATGTAATCCCAATTTGTTATTTATCGTAATAATTTTACATATCATATAATGAGGAAACTAATCCTCTATTTTTCCTCTATACTAAAACTTTCGCCACATCCGCAGGCAGCCGTTTGATTTGGGTTAATGAATTTTAGCGTACCATTAAGTCCATTTTGTACATAATCGATACAAACTCCCTTTAAGATAGGGAAACTCAATCGATCAACAAAAACAACTAAATCATTATCAATAGAAAATTTCAAATCTTCAGCATGTAAGCTATCTATATAATCCACTACATACGCAAAACCTGAGCATCCAGAACGCTTAATACTCAAACGAAAACATTTCCCACGTACTTGTTTGGCCAGGATCTTTTTAATATGTTTAATCGCGGAAGGAGTTAAATAAAGCCGACCCTCCTTACTTTTATTTTGAGCAGGGTCGTAGATAGGAACATTAACTTGTGTCATATGTCCCATATTACCACTTAATAAGTTAGGTAACAAAGGAGTGGCTTAGTCGTTCTTCAAATTAGGGTAATATATCAGAATTTTGTAGTTATTTTACTTACAAAAACAAGCTATTAATGAATTTTATAGGCTTTTAATTGCAAGCCTTTTAAACTATAGAACCCTTCGACGAAAATTCCAACCATATCTTATAATCACTTATTAAAATTAATGCTTCCCATCCCGATTAATCCTAACTTTTTACTTGTGTCATAAAAATGTTTATTGTACGGTTAACCTAGATATTAAAATATACTCAATTTGCATTTTTTTATAACTCTCTTATATGTTTAACAAATTTGATACTAAACTTCTTGGGGGTATTTTACTCATAGTGGGAACAGCAATAGGGGGTGGAATGTTAGCATTACCTATTGCAACAGCTGAAGCTGGATTTACAAATTCTTTGATTCTTCTGTTGCTATGCTGGTTCATTATGACCGCCAGTGCTTTTTTGGTCCTTGAAGTTAATTTATGGCTTCCTGCCAATACTAATATTATTTCCATGTCGAGAATTTTATTAGGTCGTTGGGGTGAGTCTATTGCCTGGATAAGTTATTTATTATTATTTTATTCTGTACTTGCTGCCTATATGGCGGGCGGTGGAGATTTTCTAAGTGGGTTATTGCTTAATTTAGGTTTTAAAATACCCAACTGGTTATCTATATTCCTATTCACTGCTATTTTAAGTTATGTGGTTTATCAAGGCATACATTATGTCGATTATGTCAATCGTGGTTTGATGTTTAGTAAATTTAGCATTTATATTTTACTTATTTTATTTATTATTCCTTCTATTTCTAGCACTAAGTTAAAAGATGGAAATTTGTTTTACTTAACAAGTGGAGCAACAGTAATGATAACCTCATTTACTTTTGCAAACATCATACCAAGCTTACGCACTTATTTTAAAGATGATATTCCCAAATTGCGAAAAGCTATTTTAATAGGTAGCTTAATCCCTTTATTTTGTTATTTATTTTGGGATCTATGTATCATGGGAGTACTCCCTCGTGAAGGAAATTTTGGGTTAATTAACATGTTACATTCTAAACACTCTACCAGTGAGTTTGTTATGCAATTAAGTAACACATTGAATAATTCATTAATCACATTTATGACCAGAATTTTTACTTCTATTTGCTTAGCGACTTCTTTTCTAGCCAGCGGATTGAGTCTATCTGATTTTTTGGCGGATGGTCTTCGCACTACCAAGCGAGGAAGGGGTGGAGTTATTGTTTATTTCGCTACTTTTTTACCACCTATGACAGTTGTATTATTATATCCGGGTGCTTTTATAGGTGCGTTAAGTTATGCTGGAATTTATTGTGCAATACTTTTTGTTTTGCTTCCATCTCTAATGGCCTGGCGTGGACGCTATAGAAAGAATTCTTTAGCAAAAGGATTTAGAGTTAAAGGGGGAAGACCATTATTACTAGGCCTTGGTATTGCAGGCGTTTTATTTATTAGTAATGGGGTCCAAATAGCTTTTGCCTAAGAATAAGATTACAAATACATAGGATATTTGCTATAGGTATTGAATTGCATCTTTCTTATCCAACCACTTACAACCCTTTCATCTCGGCCCGCTACCCCTTTTCTAGGTAAAAGTCCAATATTAATAGGGAATCAATTAATAGGAATTTTGAAATTATATTTTGTTTTCAAAAAAATATAGCGGTTTTTAAAAAGTTTTTAAATTCGTTATAGCAACAAAATAACTTAATTTTTCCTAAATTAACTAAGAAATTTTAACAATTGAATGGGGGACAGATATGATAATAGATGGTGTTTTAGTCGGAGTTGTATTAGCAGGACTAGAATTAGGCGTAGCTTGGATATTGGCCTGTGTAATTAATCATGAGCCATCATCTGAAAAAAAGGAGGAAAAAGAACCTCCTTTAACTTTCTCAGCAAATTTCGCTAATCTAGCTAATTTAAAATAAAATTTTAAGTTTATCGCTCTGCTTATATATTCAAAACTTTAAATAAAAACTATAAAAAATTAAAAAACCTCTGGAAACATTTTAAAAATTTTCAGGGGTTTTTCATTTAAGTTAAATAATTTCATTGACTGGTTTCGGATTAAAAATATTTTCTAGCATAATATATAAATCTTTGTAGGGAATAGGCTTCGTTGAAAAATTATCTATTTCGGCCTCTTGACACCATTTTTTTAAATTATTAGTCGGGTATGCACTTAATAATACTATCGGCATTCGGTTCGCTTTATTATTTTTTTCCAATATACGAATTCTTTTTCCAACTTCCACTCCCTGCATATCAGGCAGACCTGCATCCAGAATAATAAGATTATAAGAATAATTCAGACACATATCCAAAGTTTGCTGTCCATTTATTGCAATATCCACTTGATAGCCCATTTTTTTTAAAAAAATACTATGCACGCGTTGTATAATAAGTTGATCTTCAACTAATAAAATTCTTTTTTTTTATCCACTTATCTTTCTCTCCTTGCTTAAAAATTTAAATACCATTTTTTATAATTTATGATAGTCCATTTATGGACTATTTTGCAACAATATCAAAGAGTGCTGAGCAAATAAAAAAATTTGATTTAAAATTATAATACTGGCATAATTTTCAGGTTTTAAAAAAAAATTTAGCAAGGATCTTGTTTAATTTTATTCTCTCTGCATTATTTTTAATACCGGTAATGTTTCGAGCATAATAAATGTAGAAAGTGACTTTGCAGAGGTTTATTACAATTGTCTTTTAAGCACACACTCAATAATACTTTAGAATATCTAATAAAAAAATGGGGAATAAATATAAATCAGCTCCACAAACACACTGGTATTCCTCTCTCAACCTTAAAACGCTTAAGGTTAAATAAAGAAAATAATCCTACGCTAGCATCCTTGGCTCCCATCGCAAATTTTTTTTCTATATCACTTGATCAATTGACTGGAAGAGAAGCTTTACCTAAAAAAAATAATAAACAAATCAATGGTTTGACTATCCCTCTGATACACTGGAAAGATATTTTTAATATTCCTAAAAATCGAAACCATCTAGCTTTTTCGTCATTATTAATAAGAGATATCGAATTAAATGAAAATAGCTTTGCTTTAGTAGTTAAAAATAATACGAATAATTTTTTGGCTGGATCCTTGTTAGTCATTGACCCCAGTTTAAGAGGGCGTAATCGAGATTTTTTACTTGTATATAAAAAAGATGAAACTAAACCACAGCTTATGCAAAAAATTATTTATGAAAACAAAACTTATCTTAAAAATTTGACTATTGAATCGGAAATTATTAAATTTTCAGATCTTTACAAAATCATAGGCGTAGTTATACAAATAAGAATGAATTATAAAAAAAGTAAATCTTATGTTAATTTCGAGGATGAAAAAAGCTACGGCGCCAAAAAATATTAATCAATATATCCTTATTTTAGGGATGATAAACATTACGATTAGTTTAGCGGCTGATGTAGTAGCATATAAATTAGTATTTCTTGGTCCTGCATTAGTGCCTGGCGCACCACTTATTTTTCCTTTAACGTACATTATTGGAGATATAGTGGCAGAAGTTTATGGTTATAATGCTGCTAAACAAATTATATGGATTACATTAGCATGTGAATTGTTTTTTTCGATCGCAATTAAATTGATTATTCATTTACCTTCTCCAAATTTTTGGCATGATCAACCGTCTTATAATCAAGTAGTCGATCCTATATTAAGATTTGTATTAGCTGGAATATTAGCTGTCATAAGTAGCAGTTTTATTAATATCTATATAATTTCAAAATGGAAAATATTAATGAAAGGTAAACATTTTTGGATTCGCAGCCTAGGATCATCTGCTATAGGTGGATTTATTTTGGTTTTAATCACTATATTATTTGGATTTAGTGGCCATTTACATTTTTCACAGTTGGGATATATGATTTTATCAGTCTACTCTATTGAAATATTATATTCATTGTTAGGCGTATGGCCTGCATCGCTAATTACCGGTTTCTTGAAAATGGAAGAACAACTTGATGTGTATGATACCGAAACCGATTTTAATCCCTTCAGATAAATATTAATTTAATAAAGGAAACACAATGTATTATCCTAAAATTCTTATTGACCATTTAGATTTGTATTTAGAAGAATTAAAAACTTTAATTCTAGATGAAACAATGTCCTCATTTTCTGAAAAACACAAAAAAGAACTTGAACTAATTCAAAGTTTTAAAAATTCACTTGAAAAATTAAATGAAAATTTTCATATAACGGTGGAATATATTAAAAATGGGCTTGATTTAGCAACTCATCCAGAAGGTGGATTTTATCGTGAATTTATCCGTAATACTGACCAAACTACCATTTTTTATCTTTTGCCCAAACATGCTATCTCAAGCTGGCATAGTTTAAAAGATACTAAAGAGGAATTTAAATTAATTTTAGGTGAATCATTAATTATAGAAAAAATAGGTGTGGACGGAATTTGGAAGTCTAAAGAAGAAGTAAAGAAAAATAAAAATGTTATCATTTTAAAAAGTGAAACTGACAAAGAATTTGGTGATTGGTTTGGAGCTTATACTAATGGAGAATACGGACTGGTAACTTGCAAATGCACAGGCCCTTTTGAATTTGGTAAATTTAAATTATTAGACAAAGAAAATTTAAACAGATTTCATTCCATAAATCCTGAGCGTAAAAAAATTATTGATAAACTTACGCCTGAAAATTTGAAAGAAAAAACAAATTTTCTACAGTCATTTTTTCAAATTTGCTTTTGTTGTAAAAGTATTAAAAAAAATGAAGAACAAGAATCTTTGATTGATCCATCACAAAATAATACCAATATAATTTAATAATAGAGGAGGGAGTAGCTTGGATTTTAAATATGTAGAAAATTATTTTTCGACTATTAAAGCAAAATATAAGTTGCTGCAGAAAGCGAATGCTCATCCTTTCGCATTACGTATTGTTGATGAGGAGAGTAGCACCAATGGGGAAACAATATTTACTTTGCAGTTAGTGGGCAAGAATCTTGTTTCTAAATTATCTGCTAAGGATATTTCTAATGATAAAGAATTATTAAAATCTTTATCGCCCATAGATTTACTAAAAATTTTAAATATTTCGAATAAAAAATTTTTACAAAAAAAAGAAAATATAATTCTTTTTCCATGCCAAGCTTATTACAAGCTTATAGCTAAAAACTATAGTCATAGTCTTAATCAAACCATTTTTACCTTAGAAATTACCCGTGTTAATAAGTGTACACAAAAAAGATTAACGGCACTAGAAATTGTAAACAATCCCTTAATTTTAGAAAAACTTACACCACAAGAAATTTATGATTTAGGCTATACGGTGGGTTCAGAAACTATACTTAGAGAAATACTTTATTTGGCTAGCATTTAAAATACTTTAAACAATAAGGTTATTCTTTAAACATACCCAAAACCCAAAAATACTTAATTTACCTGTAGATTTACTTGAAATTAAAAATTTTGCCCTCATGTTGTGCATATTGACCTATTTACTATCATATGAGGTATTAGATTTATGGCGACTTCAGTTGAAAAACAGGCTTTAGACTTTAACACCGATAGTCCACAGTTACTAAATCTGGTGATTGATAATATTTATAAAAACAAAGAAATTTTTTTACGTGAACTAATCTCCAATGCCTACGATGCCATAGAAAAACTACAGTTCAAAGCTTTATCTAACCCGCATATCTATGAAGAAAATACTGAACTTGAAATTAAGATAGTCCCAGATAAAGACAATCAGACCATCACATTGACTGATAATGGAATAGGTATGACTTTCGATGAAGTTATATCAAATCTTGGCACTATCGCAAAATCAGGTACCAAAGAATTCTTAGACTTAACTAAAGATTCTAACAAAGACTCTCAACTTATTGGCCAATTTGGAGTAGGATTTTATGCGGCTTTTATGGTTGCTGACAAGGTGACGGTTAAGACCCGGGCAGCGGGAGAGTCTTCGGAAAAAGGTGTTTGTTGGGAATATAACCGCGGCTCTGAACCTAATGGTAAATATACCATTGAATATATATCCAAATCTGAACGAGGGACCGAAATTATCTTGCATTTAAAAGAAGCAGAAACAGAATTTCTAGACGATTGGCGTTTAAAAAGCATTATTAATAAATATTCTGATCACATTCATATACCTATCCGTATGAAGAAAAACGTAATTCCAAACGAGAACATTGAGAAAAAAACTGAAATTACTTGGGAGACAGTTAATAATGCTAGTGCAATTTGGACACGCTCAAAAGACCAAATTAATACTGATGAATATAAGAAATTTTATAATCACCTCACTCATGACCAAAATGATCCGTTTACTTGGATTCATAATAAAATAGAGGGTAATCAAGAATATACCACCTTACTCTACATACCTTTACAGGCTGGTCCATTTGATTTCTGGAATCACGAAAAACCTCGCGGCTTAAAATTTTATGTTAAACGTGTTTTTATTATGGATGACGCTGAACAATTCCTGCCCCGTTATCTACGTTTTGTAAAAGGGATTATAGATAGCAATAATTTGCCATTAAATATTTCTAGAGAAGTTTTACAAAATAATAAACAGATTGAAAATATTCGCTCGGCTATAACCAAACGAATTCTTGAAAATCTAATCTATCTTTCTAATGAACAAACTGAAAAATATTTACAATTTTGGAAGGAATTTGGCAATATTTTAAAAGAAGGTTTAGCTGAAGATTTTGTAAATCGTGATTTATTAACTAAGCTTATAAGATTTAGTTCGACTTATTTAAATAATAATACGCAAACGGTAAGCTTAAAAGATTATGTATCGCGTATGAAACCCCAGCAAGACAAAATTTATTATATTACTGCAGAAAATTTTGCTGCAGCTAATAATAGTCCTAATTTAGAGATTTTCCGCGATAAAGACATTGAAGTATTACTATTGCATGATCGTATTGATGAATGGTTGATTGCCCACTTAACTGAATTTGACGGAAAAAAATTACAATCTGTTGCTAAAGATTCTGATATCTCCGGGATAGCGGAAGAAAAAAATAAAGAATTGCAAAAACAAAATGAAGATGAATTTGAACCTTTATTAAAGCAGATTCAAGAGATACTTAAAGATAAAGTTAAAGAAGTTCGTGCTTCAGTGCGCTTAATTAGTTCTCCTGCCTGTGTTGTCACTGAACAAAATGCGTTGAGTAACCAAATGCAGCGTATTTTACAAGCTACGGGTCAAACTGTTCCTACTAGTAAACCCATATTAGAATTAAACACCCAACATAGATTAATTCAAAATCTAAAAGACGAACAAGATGACTCTCTGTTGGCAGAATGGTCACATTTATTTTTAGAACAATCGATACTGGCTGAGGGTGGACAACTTGAAGACCCTGCTGGATTTGTGAAAAGATTAACTAATTTATTATTAATTAATAAAAATTAATTTGGAAATGCTAAAAGTCTCTCTTTTATGAGAGACTTTTCATAACAATGTACTGAAGTAACCCAAACCGTAGACACTGTATTCTAAACTATCATAGAATATAGGTGTTTGTTCGCATATAAAAATAACAACATTTAGGTTTTTTATGACTTCTATTGTCTTGTCTAAGCATTTTTTCTTTATTACTGGACTATCACTTATTCTTGCTGTCTACATTTTTCAACAAGCTAATTGGATGAAAATAAAAGGCTTTCTTTATAATTTTATTAATCTGATTGGAGCTGGATTACTTGTTTATGTTACTTTTCAACCTATGCAGATAGATTTTTTCATTTTTACAGCGCTATGGGCTTTCATAAGCTTGATAAGACTGTATAAAAGCTTTCGATAAAAATTTTTACCAGTTAAATAAAGTACCATCTAGTTTTCTATTAATGGGAAGATAAGCGCGTTCGTAAGGATATTTTTCTGCCAACTTCTCATTAAAATCGATGCCTAAACCGGGCTGATCGCTAGGATATAAATAACCTTTATTAAAACTATAATGATGTGGAAATACATCGTTAGTTTTCTCGGTATGATGCATGTATTCCTGTATACCAAAATTATTGATGGAAATATCGAAATGTAAAGCAGCCGCCATAGTGATAGGAGATACATCTGTAGGACCATGACATCCTGTTTTCACATGATAAATTTCAGCCATTGCCGCAATTTTTTTCAAATGTGAAATTCCACCACCATGCACTACAGACATACGAATATAATCAATCAGTTGCTCAGTTAATAAAATATGCGTATCCCATATCGTATTAAAAACCTCACCTACCGCAAGAGGAGTTGTTGTATGTTGACGTATAATCCGAAAACTTTCTTGTAACTCGGCTGGCACTGTATCCTCTAACCAAAACAAATGATAAGGCTCTAATTCTTTGCCTAAACGAGCCGCTTCTATGGGCGTTAAGCGATGATGAGCATCATGAAGAAAATGAGGATCATCACCATAAGTTTTACGTAATTCTTTAAACAATTTAGGAATGTAATTAAGATATTTTTCGGTAGACCACGCACATTCTTGAGGTAAACCTTTAGTTGCGGGTTCGTAATACATTTTATCTTTAGAAACACCGTAACTATTCGGTAAGCCAGGAACACCAGTCTGAGCACGTACCGCTAAATAACCCATATCGATATATTTTTCAACTTGTTTGATGGTATCTATAATATCAATTCCATTGGCATGGCCATATACCATCACTCCTTGACGACTCTTTCCACCTAATAAATTATAAACGGGGGTATTTAACACTTTTCCTTTGATATCCCATAAAGCCATATCGATTGCCGCAATCGCAGCCATGGTGACAGGTCCGCGTCGCCAATAGGCACCACGATAAAAGAACTGCCAAATATCTTCAATTTGAGCGGGATCACGGCCAATCAAACAAGGAATAAGATCTTCTAAATAAGCTTTAACTGCTAATTCTCGTCCATTTAAAGTTGCATCACCGAGGCCATATACACCCTCATCGGTAATTACTTTTAGTGTCACAAAATTACGATCTGGACACGTAACAAACACTTTAGCATCTTGAATTTTCATAATTAACCTCGACGAGATCTAGCTTTACATTTTCTTATGTTAATTTCAGTAATTCAAATTTTTAGATTATTGAATAACCAAATCATTCAAACGGTTACGTCCAATGATTGGGTATTGTTCGACTTCATACACAGCACCACTAACTGGCGCGGACTGATCCGTAAGCCAAAATACAATGTGTGATGCTACATTATCTGGTGATAACAAATGGCCACTGGGCGCATATTTTTTGGGAATCCTTTCCTGCCAATCTTCTGGTAAACCCTCTGTCATTTTTAAACAAATTTCATTGTCAGTCGGTGTCCATCCCACATTGAGTTGATTTACTCGAATAAGTTCTGAACCTAAACTATCAGCTAAGTTACGTGTCATCGTCATGAGTGCACCTTTTGAAGCAGAATAAATCAAAAGATCTGGCTGGCCAGTGTATGCATTCATAGAACCTATGTTTACAATTGTTCCACCGAATTTCTGTTTGCGGAAGACTTTTACGGCAGCTTTACACAAAAGTAAGGGGGCGTAGAAATTAACTCGCATAATCTTTTCACAAAGTTCTAGATTAGCAGAGTCAATATTATTTCGCGGATAAATACCCGCATTATTTACTAAACCGTCTAGTCGGCCAAATTTTTTTACTGTTTCTATTATTAAATAAGTATAGGAATTTTCGTCCATCAAATCAGCCAATAGATAGCTACTTGACTCACCCAGCTCTTGAACTAATTTTTTAGCACAATCTTCTTTACGTCCATGGATCATAACCTTAGCTCCCTCAGCAACACAACGCCGAGCAGTTGCAGCGCCAATGCCATTAGTAGATCCAGTAATCAAAATAACCTTATTTTTTAACATATCTATATTCTCTAATGACACTTTATTTTGTAAGAAAAAAAGCAAAAGGCCTTTTTAAGGTGGTAAATAGTGAAGCGATGCGTAATGCAGCACCTAAGTCACGACTTGGTCGACCTAAACGTAAATTATTTTCAATATGTTCTAGAGAGCAATTTTTGGTTTCTGGAACAACAAAGTAAATAAAAAACCAACCTAACACGCATAGGAATGCATATAACCAAAATGTATGACTTGTACCTACAAACTGAATTAAGGTCAAAAATGTCATTGACACCAGCATATTAAAACCCCAACTTGCCGAAATAGCTAAACTGGCACCTACGCCTCGAATATTTAATGGAAAAATTTCTGAAATAATGAGCCACATTATTGGACCTAAGCTCATTGCAAAACTGGCAATATAAATCACCATACTCACTACAGCCACCCAACGTAATGACGTCATTGTAGGAAAGTAAAAAGCTGTTCCCAAAATAAGTAAACTAATAAACATCCCCAAAAGGCCATAAAGTAATAAAGGACGGCGACCCCAACGATCAATGAGAGGTAAAGAAATAATAGTAAACAATACATTTATTATTCCGATACCTAAGGTTGCTAAAATAGCGTTGCTGGCATATTTAAAACCGGCCATTTGTAAAATGGTTGGTGCATAATAAATAATGGCATTAATTCCGGTGACTTGCTGAAAAAAACTTAATCCTAAACTAATAAAAAGAATAGGGCGCAACCATTTCGCCAATAAAAGACGATGTGTTCCATTTTCAACTTCTACAGTTTGATGAATTTCATCAAACTCATTATTAATATTTTCTCCATGACGTAAACGCTGTAAAACTGCGCGGGCTTTTCGATCCCAGCCTTTCAAAATCATCCATCGAGGACTTTCTGGCAAATAAATAGTTCCTAATAATAAAATAATAGCTGGAACAACGCCTAAGCCTAACATCCAGGACCATTGTCCAGTGACAGAAAAGTAATAATTAATTAAATAAGAGAAAACAATTCCTATGGTAATCGCTAATTGATTCAAGGAAACTAACATACCCCGTATTCGTTTTGGAGCAATCTCTGCAAGATAAAGAGGTGCGGTAAATGAACCTATACCTACCGCCATGCCCAATATAATTCGACCTATCACTAAGGTAACTAAATTGGGTGAAAATGCAGTGACTAAAGAACCTACAATAAACGTGAGGGCGGTAAAAACCAGTACTTTACGTCGGCCAAATAAATCACTCATTCGTCCGCTTACACCTGAGCCGAATAAAGCACCGAATAAAACAGCACTGACAACCATTTCAATTTGAAAATTAGTTAAGAAAAAATCTTTTTTTATGAATAAAATAGCGCCGGAAATAATTCCCGTATCATAACCAAATAACAATCCTGTTAAAGCTGCAAATCCCGAAATGGTATAAATTAACCAATTTGGGTTTGATATTTTTATCATAAAAAATAATCTCTTTTATGGCATTTATTCATCAGTACTTTACCCCTGTCACAACTAAAAGCAAGTCAAACGCTTAAAAAATGTAGTTAAATCGGTCAATTGTCAGTACTTTTATTACAGATTATTTCGAAGTTTGGACTTATTCTTTAACCTAAATAACTTGGCTCAGGCAACCCTTTAATATTTGTTTCTACAGCGAAAAGCATCCCTGATTGAGGAGCGTCAGTTAGCTGGGCTGCGGTTAAGCCTATAGAAGCAGACGTAATAAATAAAGTTGTTAAATCTGGCCCCCCAAAACAACAACTTGTTGGTCTAGGTATTGGCATAGGGATAATACCATCGATCTCACCAGTAGGAGCATAACGGGTAATTTGCCAACCATCCCAATGACAATTCCAAAGATAACCTTGGCTATCGACAGTAAGTCCATCGGGAAATCCTTCTTCCTTGGGAATTTGTGCAAATACACGCATTTCACCCAAACTTCCATCCTTGCGATCAAACTCATATTGATAAATTTGTCGGGCAGGCGAATCACAGATATACATTAGATTACTCTCTAAATTCCAAGCAATCCCATTACTCACTGTAAACCCATTTAGCATCTGCTTTACATCTCCATGATTTAAACAATACAAAGCAGCAATCGGTTGTTGTTCGGCGATATCTTTAGTACCAGCCCAAAATCTTCCTTGTCTATCACATTTACCATCGTTAAACATGACATTTTTTACTCCTTGTAATGGGAAAGCAATGTTCTGCGTCGTACCCGTCATTGTATCAATAGTCACAAAACGATCGCTTAAAGCGGCTACTAATCCACCTTTAGAGCACCAAGCTACTGAACCAATTTCACTAGGCATAGCAAATTTATCTAAACTTTTATCTTGATTTAAACGATATAAGGTCGCAGCTATGATATCTACCCAATACAGGCATTTTTCTAGGGGATGCCAAAGCGGCCCTTCACCTAATACCATAATCTGTTGACATGCTACATTAACCTTCATAAATTCTTTACCAAGTTAATCGATAGATGGTTTCGTGTTGATATTTATCGCCTGGTAATAAAAAAGGCGAAGGAAACTCTGGGTATTTAACCGCACCAGGAAGATTTTGTGTTTCCATGCAAAAAGCTCCATAGCGTTGCGTGTGCAAACTTGAACTAATCGGATAATCTTTCAAGCTATTGCTGGTATAAAATTGTAAACCTGGTTGTGTGGTAAACACTTCAAGTATACGCCCACTTCTGGGTTCTTTAATTTTTGCAACAAATTGCGGTTGATAATTTATTACAGAAGATAATATATAACAAAGATCGTAACCGCCAATAGCAATATCTTTAATTCGTTCACCAATTTGATGAGGCTTACGAAAATCGAATGGAGTACCTTTAACTTCTGCTATTTTGCCCGTAGGAAGTAAATCTTTATCCGTAACAACATAACAATCGGAAAAAATTTGCAATATATGATCCAATACGATCCCATTTCCTGCTCCAGCTAAATTCCAATAGGCATGATTAGTCAAATCCACAGGTGTGGCTTGATCGGTTTCTGCTTGAAAGCTAATTTTTAATTCGTTGTTTAACGTTAAAGTGTAAGTCACATTAACATCGAGATTTCCAGGATATCCTTGATCGCCATCCTTACTTAGATAAAAAAAACTGACACTTGCTTGGTCTTTTAAATTTACAACTTCAGCTCGCCAAACCTTTTTATCCAAGCCTTGTTCTCCTCCATGTAAATGATGTGCAATATTTTTATTTTTACTTAAAAAATAATCTTTTTTTAGATAATTAAAATGTGCATTAGCAATACGATTGGCAACACGACCAATTGTCGCTCCAAAATAAAATTCATGGTTTAAATAATCATCGAGACAATCAAATCCTAAAGTTAATTCCTGCATCTTACCTTTTGAGCCAGGAACACATACTGAAGTTAAAGTAGCACCATAATTTATAATACTAATACACATTCCATTTGGATTGGATAATGTATATCGCGTTATCAGTTGACCATCAGGTAACTTGCCAAAAATACTCGTTTCACAAACAATTTCTGACATATTATTTTCTTATCCTCAAAATAATTTTGGCATTATTGTTCGGGAAATAATAGCGCCTGGTTGAGTTATAACTTTTGCAGCGAGCTCATGACCATATAAGCATGATTTGACAGGATCAAAACCCAATAGGCGAGCTGCTAAATAAGCACTATTAAACGAATCTCCAGCTCCCGTAGTATCAATTACTTTATCCACTAAACAGCTTGGGACTCTTTGTTCTTGATTGACTGTAGCAACTAAAGCAGGCTCGGCACCACATTTAACGATTATTTCGGACACTCCATTTTCGAGCAGTCGTTGCACACAAGCCTCTGGAGTAGCATCACCAAATACTAATTGATCGTCCATAAAAGTAGGGAAGGCAATATCGACATATTTTAAAAATGCTTGCATCACCTTTTTTGCAGTGTCTGAATTCGTCCATAATGAAGATCGATAATTAGTATCAAAAACAACTTGAACATCTGCTTGTTTTGCTTTTTGCAAAATATCTGCTAAATATTCTCGACTAGCTGTATCGAGTATAGCTAAAGTAACTCCTGAAAAATATAAATAATCCATTCCTGCTAATTGTCGAGATAAATCGATTAGATTATTTCCTTTAAATAATTCTCGCGCTGCCGATTCTGAACGATAAAAATAGAATGCTCTTTCCCCTTTATTATCGGTACGAATTAAATAAAGACCCGGTAATTTATTATTAATACGACGAATTAAATCAATTTTAAGCCCTTCAGTTTGCCAATCCAATAACATCTGATCACTATAAGCATCCTGTCCTAAGGCGGTAACATAATAAATATCTAAAGCTTGGTTTTGTAATAACCTGCGCAAATAAATCGCAAAATTTAAAGTATCTCCTGCAAATGCAAGAGAAAGTGAAGTAGGTGTTTGATGAGATAATTCCAGCATTGCTTCACCAATCACGCCAATTTGCTTAATTTTATTCATAAACAACTTTAATTAGATTGTGCCTTAGAGTGTTATCTTTACTAACATTGCTTGATAAAAAAGAAGAGCGTATTATGAATTATAATTTTATAGGACATCGATGCTTACTTTAATTGATATTCTAGGTCAAAATCGCATTATACCCATTATTGTAATCGATAAAGTAGAACATGCAATTCCTTTAGCTGAAATACTGCTAAAATCAGGATTTAAGGTTTTAGAAATTACCTTACGTACGCCTTGCGCCTTAGCCGCTATCGAGAAAATAAATACTACCTTCCCAGAAGCTATCGTTGGAGCAGGTACTATTGTCGAGGCCAAACAATTTTCCCAGATAAAATCAATAGGGGCAAAATTTGCGGTTAGTCCTGGTTTAAATAAGAATTTAGTACTGGAAGCTGAAAAACATAATATTCCTTATATGCCAGGTATTGCTACAGTAAGCGAGGCATTGTGCGCTCATCAGCTTAGGCTAAAACATCTTAAATTTTATCCTGCTGAAACTCTAGGCGGCATTAAAGCATTGCGAGCTATTGCAGAAATTTTACCTTTACATTTTTGTCCAACCGGTGGTCTGCATGCTGAAAATTTTCTAAGCTATCTTAATTTGGCTTATGTTTCTTGTGTGGGTGGAACTTGGATAGCTCCCCGAAAGCTTATTGCTAAAGGTTCATTCGATGAAATAGCTAGTTTAGCTAATCAAGCTAAGAAAATTCTAACAACAATTTCTGTTTGAGAAAGAAAACTCAATTACTATTGATTAATCATTCAGGTCTACTAAACTACCAGCAGCACCTGTTGCTCCTGCAGCTCCAGTAGCCCCCAGACCACCCATATTACCACCACTACCACCGCCACAACCCGTTAATAAAACAGAAGTAGCTAAAACCCCTGCAATTAAGTAAGCAGTTGTTTCTGATTTCTTCATATGAAAACTCCCTTAATAGCTATTTAAAGAATAAAATAATGCACTTTATCGTAGAAGTTAAAGCAAATAGTGTCAAATTAGACTAATAAAGTAAATTTTATAGACAAAATAATCAAAATTAATTTGTTTTTAAATAAAATTTGCGTTTTTGAAAAATTCACTCTATTAAGTAAATCTTTAAAACAATATGAGCTTAAAAGTTGGTAATATTCAAGATATATTCTTGGTTTTAGATCTGGAGCTAATTTCGGTATAATGTTTCGCTCTAAACCAAATAAGGAGAAAGGCACCATGACTATGCAAACAGTGGATAATACGCTCAATGATATTTTGCAAAGTAATTACATGCAGCAACTTGATAGACAGCTGAATGAAAACCATTTATTAAAACATCCTTTTTATCAAGCTTGGTCTGCTGGTAAGTTGTCATTAGACAATCTTCGTGATTATGCTTGCCAATATTATCACCATGTGGATGCTTTTCCTCGTTATATCAGTGCCACACATAGCAATTGTCAAAATTCAGAGGCTCGAAAAGTATTATTAGACAATTTAAACGACGAAGAAGGAATGAATGGCCTCGATAGTCATCCGGTCTTATGGTTACAATTTACTAAAGGACTCGGCTTGTCAGAAGCTGCCGTCACTAGTTGTGCTCTTTTTCCAGAAACTAAGCAGTTTATTGAAGAGTTTATGACTTTATCACGTTCATCTTATGCAGAAGGCTTAGGTGCCTTATATGCTTACGAACGTCAGATTCCTCAAACGGCTGCCAGCAAAATCACTGGATTGAAACAATTTTATGATATTGTCGATGAGACTACCTTAAAATTTTTCTTAGTCCATCTTGAAGCAGATGTAGAACATGCTGAGGCCACTAAAACACTCATAAAAAATTTACCCATGGAAGAAAAATTAGCAGCAGAAAAAGCCGCTAAAAAAATAGCTAAATCGATTTGGGATATGCTAAGTGGTATACAATCACGAACGATGACCAATGTTTGTGAAGCTACAGTAATTTAATATCCATCCTAGAAATTTAATTAGAAGTTTATAAGTTGCATAGCAATTTATAAATTTCTAGTTTTTTTAATTATTAACTGCCATCTAATACAGACACACGGCGAATCTTTCCGCCCAACTGCGATAATTTTTCTTCGATGCACTCATAACCGCGATCTATATGATAAATTCTATTTACGGTCGTTTCACCTTCAGCCGTTAAACCTGCCAATACTAAACTTGCCGAAGCTCGTAAATCGGTAGCCATAACTTCTGCGCCCATTAATCTATCGACACCTTTACAGATAGCAACATTACCTTTTAAGGTAATGTCAGCGCCCATGCGGCGCATTTCTTGTACATGCATAAAACGATTCTCAAACACTGTTTCAGTAATAATTCCGGTTCCTTCCGCAGTAATATTAAGCGCCATAATTTGCGCTTGTGCATCAGTCGGAAAAGCAGGATAGGGCGCAGTACTCACATTAACGGCTTTGGCGCGTTTATTCCGCATATCAAGTTCGATCCAGTGATCGCCAATGGCAATTTCTGCCCCCGCTTGACGCAATGTATAAATAACTGCATCTAAAGTGTTGGCCTGAATATCTTTTAAACGAATAAAACCTCGTGTGCAAGCAACTGCAATTAAATAAGTAGCCGCTTCTATTCGATCCGGCAAAATTCGATAATAACCTCCAGTTAATTGCTCTACACCTTCGATAGTAATTGTATCTGTTCCTGCATCACAAATATTTGCCCCAATGCTATTCAAAAAATTGGCTAAATCAACAACTTCTGGCTCACGCGCCGCATTTTTGATAACCGTTTTACCTTTGGCTAAGGTCGCGGCCATCATTAAATTTTCAGTTCCAGTAACAGTAATCGTATCAAGTTCGATGAAGGCACCTTGCAAGCGTCCTTTAGTTTTAGCTTTAATATAGCCATTTTCTATTTCAATTTTTGCACCCATGGCTTCAAGCCCTTGAATATGTAAATTGACTGGGCGTGTACCAATCGCACAACCACCAGGAAGCGAGACAATAGCTTCACCACAACGAGCGAGTAATGCACCTAGAACTAAAATGGATGCGCGCATTTTTCTTACTAATGCATAAGGTGCATAGGAATCAATCAGTTCGCGAGCACGCACTTCTAAACTCATGCGCTCACCTATAGTAAATTGTGCTCCCATACCGCTTAGAAGTTCTACCATGGTGGTAACATCTTGTAGGTGGGGAACATTAAATAAAGTAATAGGTTCCTCTGATAATAAGCATGCTGCTAAAATAGGTAAGGTTGCATTTTTCGCACCAGAAATTCTGACTTCACCTTGTAATGGGATGCCACCTCTAATAATTAGTTTATCCACCATTTATCTCTCTATCTCTATTTTTATACCTAGTATATTTATCCATGCACAGCATTTCTTTAAGTATGTAACTTTTGAGCAGAAATCCCCAAGACAAGTAAAATATTATCTTGAGTGAGCACTTAAGCTTTTTTTGCTTTAGGTCTATCCATCACGAGGAACGATTTATGGGCAATATTTTTTCTAAATCTGATACTCGAATAATGGCAAGCATTTGTGTAGGTAAAGCTACAAAACGAATTTTTTGATCGCGTTGTTTTAGCATTCGTGTCCAAGCAATCAATAATGCCACTCCACTACTATCACTTTGAGTAACATCTGCTAAATTAAAAAGAACTAACGAAGTTTTATCATTTTTTAAGATATTTTGACTGAGCTGCCACATACCCGGTACGGTATAGGTATTCAACGCCCCTGATAAGACATAATGGTCTTTTTTAAACTGTAAAGATGGTCTCATCTGAATTAATCACTTTGATTGTTATGTTGCGCAAGTTTACTAATAAGGCCATCTATACCACTCTGCCGCAACTCTTCAACAAATTGAGAGCGAAAACTTTCTATGATACTTACGCCATCGACACTAAAATCATAAAGCTTCCATTGACCTTGCACTCGCAGCATTCGATAATTAAGATTAATCTGAGGGCCTGATTCTCGAATGATACGACTTTTAACTTCTACAAAAGATTGATTATTAAAATCTTCGCGTAATGGTAAAAAAATTACGCGTTCATTAGTGTACTGGGCCAAAGCACTTGAATATGTGCGAACAAGCAATGTAACAAATTGATCCTCAAAAGATTGTTGCTGAGAACGAGTGGCATTTGACCAAGCACGACCCAAGGCTTTACTCGACATACTTTCTATATCAACATGCGGTAATAAAATTTGGTCAACGATACCATAAACAATCTGTGGCTTTGTTTTAAGCGTCGCTTGATTGCGTTGTAGCTCTAAAATTAACCGATTCGAAGTATTTTGTAGAACTTCTACAGGCGATGGAATCGCCCAGGCTATGGTACACATGAATAACCCAAGCAATATGACTATAACTTTTTTCACTTTTTTCCCCCTGAATTCTTTAAGCTAAATATTAACTGACCAATAAGATCTTCTAAAATTAATGCGGGATGAGTATCTTGTACAATAGCATTATTATTTAAAAAAGTTTGAGCAAATCCTGGTGTCAAGCTAATATAATTTGCTCCTAATAAGCCTTGGGTTAAAATACTTGCAGAAGTATCAACTGGCAATTGTTTATACTTTGAATCAATTTTCATCGTCACGATGGCTTTAAATTGAACGTTATCAAGTTTTATTGCGCTAACTTCCCCAATATGAACCCCTGCTAAAGACACAGGCGAGCGTACTTTTAATCCACCCACATTGTCAAAAGCAGCTGTAATATTATATCCATTTTCGCCTATGGAGCCACTTAATCCACTTACCTTAAAAGCCAAAACTAATAAAGCGAGTATTCCAAATAACATAAAAAAACCGACCCAAATTTCTATTATTCTTTCGCGCACTTACCAACCCCCCATCATCACTGCGGTTAATACAAAATCCAAGCCTAGTATAGCCAGGGAAGAATACACAACGGTACGCGTTGTTGCTCGACCAATTCCTTGAGGAGTTGGAACTGTATCATATCCTTGAAACACAGCTATCCATGTAACAACACCACCAAATACTATACTTTTTATAATTCCATTCACGATATCATCATGAAAATTAACGGCAGATTGCATAGCACTCCAAAATGTTCCACTATCCACGCCCAACCAAACAACACCTACTAAATACCCGCCCCACACTGCAACTGCACTAAAAATAATCATTAATAGGGGCATACTGATAAAACCACCCCAAAAACGCGGTGAAATCACGCGCCATAATGGATCCACGCCCATCATTTCCATGCTTGCAAGTTGTTCCGTAGATTTCATCAAACCAATTTCTGCTGTCAATGCAGAACCCGCTCGCCCTGCAAATAATAATGCAGTAACCACTGGTCCTAATTCTCGTACCACGCTTAAAGCAACCAATTGACCTAATTGTTGACTTGCACCAAATTTATTCAAAGTATTATAGCCTTGTAATCCCACTACCATGCCAATAAATAACCCTGATAAAACAATAATGATTAAAGATAATACCCCAATAAAAAATAGTTGTTCGATGAACAATGGAAAACTTTTTTTAAACTGTGGTTTACGTATTAATAAATGTGCTAAAAAAATCCCGGAACGGCCAATACTCATTAATAGCTGTAGACCAAACTGACCCAATAATCGAAATTTTTCTAATATCAACATATGTTAATGCAGTAACTCTTGGCTATACTCAATAGCGGGATAATGAAAAGGGACCACACCATCAGGTAAGCCTTGTAAAAATTGTTGAACCTCAGGATCCTTATCTATATGTACTTTCTCTGGAGTACCGTGACCAATAATTTTTCCGCTAGCAATCACATAAATATAGTCTGCTATACTTAGCGTTTCTTTTACATCATGAGAAACTAAGATCGTTGTAATACCCAAGGCTTTGTTTAAATCTGAAATAAGTTTCACAATCACGCCTAGTGCGATGGGATCCAAACCTGTAAAAGGTTCGTCATACATAATAAGCTCTGGATCTAGAACAATCGCTCGCGCTAAGGCGACACGTCGCGCCATACCCCCCGAAAGTTGACTAGGCATAAGATTTTTAGCACCACGTAAGCCAACAGATTGTAATTTCATCAATACAATATCACGGATCATAAAGTCAGGTAGGTCGGTATGTTCTCTTAAAGGAAAAGCAACATTTTCAAAAACACTTAGATTGGTAAATAACGCACCGCTTTGAAATAAAATACCCATTTTACGGCGTAATTCATAAAGTTGTGCTCGAGGCAGTTTATTTATTAACTTACCATCTACATGGATATTGCCATGTTCGGGTTTTAATTGGCCTCCTATTAAACGCAGTAACGTAGTTTTACCACATCCACTTGGACCCATAATGGCAGTTATTTTCCCCCGCGGGATATTTAATTCGATATCGGAAAAAACAGTACGTCCGTTACGACTAAAATATAAGCCTCGGATGTTGACGAAATCACTCAAGTCATTCGTCCCCTTTTCTCACTTTTTCTATCAAATAATCAGTAACCTGCAAAAAGCGTGCGGGATCTCCGCCTATCATGCTGGGATCAACTTTATATCGATTATCAATAACTAATGTAGGTGCAGCAAGAATTTTATCATCTTGCATTAAAGTATCACTTCTCAATAATTGTGCATCAATACCTGGGGAAAAACTAGCTATACTTTCAAACTCATGTTGTTTAACCCCATGCTTCATAAAAAATTCTTCTTGAAGCTTAGGATTTGATAAATCTTGTCCTTCAACATGGATAGCTTTAAATATAGCGGGCGTCAATTCTTTTTCGACTCCCAACATTTTGGCAATATAAAAAGCTCGAGCTAAACTGCGCCAACTTGGTTGAAACACTATCGGTACGCGCTCAAATTTTACATAATTTGGCTGGGTTGCAAGCCATTTGTCTAATGTTGGCTCAAAATGATAGCAAGCAGGACAAGCATAACTAAAAAATTCAATCACTTGTACTTGGGTTTTTGGTGCTGATTTCGGAGTAATCTCCGACCTAGAAATAACTTCATAATCTTTTCCGGCTTTAAAGCTTTTCGGATGAGTTTTAGGATTATTATCTATTTTTCCACATGATGATAAAATAATAGATAACGTTAAAAACAATAGGCTACGTAATCCCAATCTAAGCATACAGCCCTCTTTATAATAAAAAACTAAAATAAAAAACTAAAAGCCACTAAATCTCTTCCTAAACTAACATGTGTCTATTCCCCATTAAAGGCTCCTTAAGATATAGCATGGAAATCCCTTTTTCTTAAGGACTATTGGAAACAGCCACTAAACCAACTCATAAAATTGGCCAAGCATAACACAGCTTAGCAAAAAACGTTAAGCAGAGAAAAGCATACTTAGAAATAAAGCTCATTTTGAAAGCTAAAAAAAATAAATCAATTTACCAAGTAGGTAAATAAATCATTTTCTAGACTTTTTTAAACTTTTTTGCACATTGAATTAGCAGCTGGGCACATAGTATAGTTTTAAAGAGATAGTATTTTGTCATTTTTTAGATATGTCGTAAGCACAAGCTTACCCATCTTAAAAACTTATACTGAGCAATCGTGATCATCTTACATTGCAATGGGCATTAAAGTTGAATCTAAAACGTTATAATCGAAGACAAATATTTTCTTCATAGAATACAACAAGGATTTAAACAACATGAATAGTTCTTATTAAACTATTTTTTTATGGAGATTCACTATGTGGAATATATCAGAACCTATACGCTACCAAGTAATTGCCCAATATCGAGATAATACCATTTTGGTCAATATTCTTGGTCAGGGCCTATATTTTATGCGCACAGCCCATCAAATTTTTACTACACCTACTCTTATCAGTGGCTTCTCACAAGAAGACGCTGCTTTAATAGGTTACATAGTAGGTTCGGAATCTCATAAATCTAAATTTGGGTAAAATGTGATTCTATTTTTAAAATAATAACTTTTTATAAAAATCAGTTATAGAAATTGCATGCAGTTTAAGCTTATGTCAAAGTAACTTTACGAAAATCGGACTGGGGAGATTTTAGTGGGAACAGAAAATCAGGAACTTTTAAAAAGCAAAGTAGCCGAAGCTGCATTAGAATATATTAAAGCGGGTTCTATTCTAGGGTTAGGAAGCGGTAGTACTGTCAATTTTCTTATTATGGAGTTAGCTCATATTAAACATAAAATTGAAGGAGTGGTCGCAGCTTCTGCCGAAACTGAAAAACGTTTAAAACAATATAATATCCCTGTATTAGATCTAAATTGCACCGGTGAATTGGCTTTTTATATAGATGGAGCAGATGAAGTCAATCCACAACTGCAACTTATAAAAGGGGGAGGTGGAGCACTTACACGTGAAAAAATTATCGCCGCTGCCAGCAGAAATTTTATTTGCATCATTGATGAAACTAAGTATGTTGGTATGCTAGGCCAAAAAAGTCTGCCATTAGAGGTTATTCCTATGGCGCGCAGCTATGTTGCTAGAGAATTAGTAAAATTAGGTGGCTTTCCTATTTATAGAGAAAATTTTGTTACCGACAATGGCAACATAATATTAGATACTCAACATTGGGATTTTACAGATCCCATTAAACTTGAGCGTTTATTAAATAATATTCCGGGTATAGTATGTAATGGTTTATTCGCCCAGCGTCCTGCAAATATTTTACTTATGGCTAGTAAAGAGGGCATTAAAATTTTTGAAAAATAAATTTTTAATAACGGTAATAATCAGATTTATAGGGTCCTTGAAGTTTTACGCCAATGTAATGGGCTTGCTCAGAAGTCAGTTCTGTTAATTTAGCTCCAACTTTCTCTAGATGTAAACGAGCCACTTGTTCGTCCAACGTTTTAGGGAGCATATAAACCTTACCTTTTTCATAACGATTATTATATTGCCATAACTCAATCTGTGCTAAAACTTGATTGGTAAATGAATTAGACATAACAAAACTTGGATGTCCTGTAGCGCAGCCTAGATTAACTAAACGACCTTCAGCTAATAGTAATAAACGCTTTTTATTCGGAAAATTTATCTGATCAACTTGTGGCTTAATATTTAACCAATTGAATTGACGTAACCCGGCTACATCTATCTCAGAATCAAAATGCCCTATATTACAAACGATGGCCAAATCTTTCATCTGTTGCATATGGGATAAAGTGATAACATCTTTGTTGCCGGTAGCCGTTACAAATATATCTCCCAGTCCTGCTATATCATTCATGGTTACGACGCGATAACCTTCCATGGCAGCTTGTAATGCACAAATAGGATCAATTTCTGTGATCCATACAGTCGCGCCATAGGAGCGCAGGCTCTGAGCACATCCCTTTCCTACGTCACCATAACCACAAACTACGACAATTTTACCGGCAATCATAACGTCAGTCGCGCGTTTTAAGGCATCGATCAACGACTCTCTACAACCATAAAGGTTATCAAATTTAGATTTTGTTACCGAATCATTCACATTTATCGCTGGAACCAATAATGTTTTTTCTTTTTGCATTTGGTAAAGTCTATGTACACCTGTTGTAGTTTCTTCAGATACTCCTTTTATATCATGTAAAAGTTTAGGATGTTTTTCATGGAGTAATAAAGTAAGATCGCCCCCATCATCCAATAATAAATTTGGCCTCCAATCATTGGGCGCAATTAAAGTTTGCTCAATACACCACCAAAATTCTTCTTCAGTTTCTCCTTTCCAAGCAAAAACTGGAATATTTCGAGCAACTATTGCTGCTGCTGCATGATCCTGCGTAGAAAAAATATTGCAAGAAGACCAGCGCACTTCTGCGCCCAAATCAAGCAATGTTTCAATTAAAACGGCTGTTTGTATGGTCATATGTAAACAACCAGCAATGCGAGCGCCTTTTAAAGGTTTTTCGTGTCCATACTTTTTGCGTAAAGCCATTAAACCTGGCATTTCTGTTTCAGCGATAGTAATTTCTCGTCGTCCCCATTCGGCTAAATTTAAATCAGCAACTTTATAGTCAGTAATGTTAGCTTTTAATTTTTCCGTGATCATAAATACTTTCTCAATTACTTAAATAAATATTAAACACCGTTCTTATATTCCAGTAGAGTAGGTATTTTGGCAGGAAACCGCCCTAGTGAAGCAAACTAGATGTATTAAAATACATAGAAGATTGCGAGCAGCAACACAGACAAAAATTCCAATTACATGGAAAGAATAATTTATAATTCTGTTACTTGTTTGATTTCATGGGTTAATAAGTCTGCGCGTAATAATTCCGTCTTATCAATTTTCTCCCAGGGGAAATCTTCGTTTTCACGGCCAAAATGACCATAGGCTGCGGTGGGCTTATAAATAGGCCTTAATAAATTAAGCATTTCAATTAAACCTCTTGGTCTTAAATCAAAATGCTGTTGAATTAACTCAATGATTCGTTTATCAGATAATTTAGCCGTACCAAATGTATTAATATTTATAGATGTGGGTTCCACAATACCGATAGCATAAGAAATCTGTATTTCACAACGATCAGCCAACCCTGCAGCAACAATATTTTTGGCAACATAACGTGCAGCATAAGCTGCCGAACGATCGACTTTACTGGGATCCTTACCGGAAAAACAACCCCCACCATGACGCGCCATACCGCCATACGTATCCACGATTATTTTACGTCCTGTCAATCCTGTATCACCTAAAGGTCCGCCAATAACAAAACGACCGGTAGGATTTATATAATATTTTGTGGTTTTTGTTAACCAAGCTGTTGGAAAAATAGGCTTTATAATTTCTTCCATTACGGCTTCTTTCAGATCGTCATAAGCAATATCAGGAGCATGTTGAGTAGAAAGCACGATAGCTTCGACGCCAATAGGTTTACCTTTTTGATAACGTAAACTTACCTGGCTTTTAGCATCAGGCCGCAACCAATTCAGACTATTATTTTTACGTAGCTTTGCCTGACGCTCCATCAAACGATGTGCATAAGTAATAGCCGCAGGCATAAATACATCGGTTTCATTACTTGCATAACCAAACATTAAACCCTGATCGCCTGCACCTTGCTCCAATTTATTGAGCTTATCCACTCCCTGAGCAATATCAGGTGATTGTTTACCAATAGCAGTCATAACAGCACAGGATTCCCAGTCAAATCCCATTGATGAGCTATTGTAACCAATCTCCTTTACGGTTTCTCTAACAATTTGCTCCACATCAACCCAAGCGGTTGTTGTTACCTCGCCAGCTACTAGCACCATACCCGTCTTAACTAGCGCTTCGCAGGCAACTCGAGCATTTTTGTCTTGAAATAAAATTGCATCTAAAACTGCGTCAGAAATTTGATCGGCAATCTTATCAGGGTGTCCTTCTGATACTGATTCTGAAGTAAAAGTTGTGTAACTATCCATTTTTTATTCTCAAATTTAAAAAGAGAAGTGTGTTTAAAAACCCAGCTTTAAAGCTAAAAAGAAGTATATACTAGCGAATCTTTTTTAAAATAGCCAATTAAGATATTAACTGGATCAATTTAAAACAACTTCTAATTATGCACGTGGTTCTCGCATTAAAAATGTAGCAATAAAAGCAATACAAAACCCAATGGGTATAATGAGTAAAGCGCGATGGTAATCACTGGATGAATAGATTCTAAGTTGATTTAATACCATTCCTTGAAAATTAGCATCCATCAGCAAACCAAATAAAGGTTGAAAAATCGCGTAGCCTCCAATTGCCATAAAAGATACGACACTCACTGAGGTGGCAGTTAAACTTTTCGGGTTACTGGCAGCAACTAAAGGATAACTCAACACCTGACTACTAGTAAAAAAACCTAAAGCAAAAAATAGCAAAATGATAGTTAAAATAGAAAACCCTGGTACACAGATAATTGTAATAACTATTAACTGCGAAATAATAACCCCTAACATCATAAGTGGTATACGCTTTTGAATTTTATCAGATGCCCATCCTACAACAGGACCACCAATAATCGTCCCTATAAAAAGCAAGCTTGGTGCAAATGAAGCTTCTGTTGCAGAAAAATGATCCACTTGCTGCAAAAATAAATTCCCCCAAATTGCACCTAAAAGCGCAACGGGTAAATTGAGCAAGGAGACATACAATCCACATAAACTATTTTGTGGGTTTAAATAGGCGAGTCGCCAACTTTTAAAAAGTCCCAATTTAGAAAGCTCTTGATGCGAATTTTTTTGTTCTTGATGTAAATTCGCTGGGTAATCTTGAACAAAGCTTAAAATTATTAAGAAAATAATAACACCTAAACTTGCATCAAAGAATAAAGCATGGCGCCAACCCACTAATTCCACCAATAAAGTCAAAGGAGTTTGCGCTACCATCCCTCCTATCATAGCCATCGTAACGATTAAGCCACTAACTAGCGCCATATTTTTTGCGGGAAACCAACGCGAAGCAAGTCGAATACTACTTAAAAAGCAAAAAGCACTACCAATACCGCTCATGAACCGAAATATAGATGCCCATACAAATGAACTTGTCATTGCAAAAGCAACAATACCAATAATGCAAAGAAACAAAGAAGAAAGAATAATTTTACGTGTCGAAAATCGGTCTAACAAAGCCCCCGCAATTGGCAAAAATAGTAAATTGGCATAAAAGTAATAAGCCGATAAATTACCCAGTCCAGTTGCATTAAGAGAAAAGGCATGCATTAAATCGGCACTGATAGCATTGAACATATTCATTTGAATAAATTCATAGAAAAAAAACAGTGCCGCTGAAAAGCAAACGATCCATGGCAGTTTTTTATCCATTATTGAAACATTCTCATGAACAGCTGAAGTCAGCATAGATTATTCTCTCGAATAAAAGGTTGGCAAAAAGTCTCACGTAAGCAACACGCAACAAATAAACTCACTAAAAAGGCTATCGGCATAATAGCCATACCATAACGATAATTACTGGGTGAATAGAAAGGTGCCCCTTGTAAGAAGGTTTGATCCCAGTGTAGACCGATTAACCACCCAAATAAGGGTTGGAACACGGCACCGCCACCCATAATTAGAATTGAAGCTAAACTCGTAGAAGTGCCTGTCAAATGTCTAGGATTACTTTCTGCAATCAACGGATAGCTAATAATTTGTGTACTAGTAAAAAAACCTAATAATAAAAATAAAACAAGCAAAATATAAAAATGTAATACGGGTATAAACATAATAACCAGCAAAACCAGTAAAGACAGCAGTGCACCGATAATCATCAACAATCTTCGTCTGCCAATAAAGTCAGAAAACCAACCTACCAAAGGTGAGCCAATGATAGTCCCTAAAAAGATCATTGTTGCGACCAATGAAGCTTGGGTTTTCTCAAGGTGATGCACTTGAGTTAAATACAAAGTCCCCCATAATGCACCTAACAAAATAATCGGTAAATTTAAAAGACAGGTATAAATCCCCGCTAAAGTATTCTGTTTATTCTGTAAGGATAAACAGATACTTTTTATTACAGAAATAGGCTGGACGACTTCACTTTCCGCCATTCTCTGTGAAAGCTGATGCTTGGGATAGTCATAAACGAAGAAATAAACCAATAAGGTAATTAATATCCCTAGCCCGGCATTCATCATTACAGCAGTGCGCCATCCTAGTGCATGCACAACCAGAGCGAAAGGTGTTTGCGCTACTATTCCACCGGCCATTGCAATAGTAATGATAATACCAATCACCAACGCTAATCGCTGGGAAGAAAACCATCGCGTCGCTAACTTAATACAGCTCAAAAAACAAAACGCATTACCTATACCGGCTATAAAATGACTAAAAGCCGCTACTTCAAAAGATCTGCTTAAAGAAAATAAAATAGTAGAGAGAACTACCATAACCATCGCACTAAGTATAATAATACGGATTGAAAAGCGATCAACTAAGATTCCAGCAAATAATAAAAAAATAACATCTGCATAAAAATAGGTAGCAGATAAAAAACCTAATTGACCCGCATTTATTGAAAAATCATGCATTAACTCTTGGCTAATGGAGTTAAACATACCCATTTGAATGAATTCGTAAAAGAAAAAAAACGCGGCCGAAAGGCAAACTAGCCAGGGTTGTAGCTTAGAAAAGCTTAGATCATCACAATTCCGCTTAAAGATGGTTTTGGCCATTAATGTCTCTAGAGAGTAGACTTGCAATCTCTTTTTATTTTTAGGGACCATTTGGGAAGCGTAGTGTATAGCAAGCCAGGCCGATTGTCCAAATTAAATCAAATCTCTAGGTTGTAGTGTAGGATCCCATGCTTAAACCCTATTTAAGAGCCCGTTCGCCATTAAGGGTTCTACTGGAGAAGTTTCAGAAGCAGATTTAAAAAAAGTACTTAATGAAGATAAAGATTTCTCAGTCGCATCTATTCTTGCTTGAATTAATGGACTATCATCCTCTTGGATTCGATTACTGGCATATGAATTCATGAAAGCGGCAATACTAGCGATCCTGGATACAGACGAATCTGTAAATACCAATGCTGCATTGCCAAAAGCATTTATTATTAATGCAAAAAATTCTACTATTTTGCATACATAATAGCTTATGGGCTTTGACGTAGACGTATTAGAATCGGGGTTAGAGTTATTTTTGAATAAACTATTACACCAAGCAAGGGCCGTCATTAAGGTAAACGGTAGATCCCCAATAATTGCAGCCAAAGTAATTGCATCCGCAGCAATCCAACCTAATAAACCAGCCAAAGTAGCTGTACTAGTAAAGTCAAGATAAACCAAACCAAAAAAAGCAGCAAGCATAACAAGTGTTTTAAAAGCGTAACATAAGCCTTTAGTAAAATTTAGATTCTGCCATTTTTCTTGAATATCTCCTTTGAGGCCTTGCCATGAAAATTCCGACTGTAATACTTTAATAAAGGTTCTTAACATAATGATGGTTAAGCCAATTAACAACGCTGCCGCTAATATACCCAAAAGAGTAGCCACCAAATGTGGACATGTTGCAGTCAACATCGGCCAAATAAGCGCTAGCATTTTTGTGCCTTCAAGATAGGTAATGGCTGCTGCTGCAATTCCCACGGATAAAGAAAGAAACCCTGCAGGTAAAAATAGAAATTTTTTAGTTTTTGATAATTGAAGACGTTTGCCTTGTTGATCGATAAATCCTGTCATACCATCAGTTTTGCAAATCTCATTAAAAAATTGCGGAATGTGCTGTGAAAAAAGTTGAAAATTGGCTCGGGTTCCGGCAAAGAAAATGAGCAAGCTTAAGGGAATCACAAACCCTAAAGGCAAACTAAAACTGGCGAGTAATACAAAGATAGCAGCGCCTGTACTTAAACCACAGGCTAATGCAGCAATTAATCCAATACTAAAACCACATCCATAAAGAAACTTGTCATACCAAAAAGAAAACTCAGAAATTTTCTGCGTGGCAGCTAAAAAGTTTGTTTCGCTACTACTCTCTTTATTTTCTTTATCATTAGATTTATATTTTTTATACTTTAAAAAATCCTTAGTAATCTCAAATAAAGTAGTTTTATTTAAATCATACCCCTCCAATTTTTTAAGAAATTCTTCAATTTTATATTTTTCTTTTTCTTCTATTTTTCCCTCATGTTTAAATTGTAATAAAATTTCGTAAACTGATTTAAATAAAGCCGCATGTATTGATTTTCTTTTTGATTTACTTATATTTTTTTTAAATTTCATTCTCTGACGTATAGCAACGTCGCTCCATCCTTTAGAATCTGACCAAGCAGAAATAAAGCATAATATCTTAAATAAATCTAATAACGCTTGATTAGAATCAAATTCGCTTTTGTTATTATTTTCTTTAATTGAAGCAACAATATGCTTGCGAAACTTCTCATTCTTAATAGTGTTTTCATGTTGGATTTTTTTGTCAAAAGTTAACTGCGCGGCTAAACCTGATGTATATAGGCTTTTAATATACCCTTTAGGGTAGGTAGCTGGAGCTTTATTTGGCATAAAATTTACTTCGAAACAAAATCTGTTACTAGAAATACCTGTGTATTAAGAGTTTATTTTAAGTAGATAAAATTAAGAAAATATTAAAAGGGCTAAGTATGAAGAGCAAATCTTAAGAAAATTAACTAAAGCTTAGAAGCATCTACTAATTTAAAATGCTTTCTACAAACTGAAATATAGCGTTCATTCCCGCCAATTTCAATTTGATTACCCTTGGTTATTTTATGGTTCTCAGCATCAAATCTGATATTCATAATTGCTTTGCGGCCACAATAACAGACAGTTTTTATCTCGTTAATCTCATCAGCCCATATCAATAAATAAAGGCTTCCTTCAAAAGGCTCAGCTCGAAAATCACTCCTCAATCCATAACATAAAACTGGAATATTTAAACAATCAACAACTTTCGTCAATTGTAATACTTGTTTTTTCGTCAAAAATTGCGCTTCATCAACTAAAACACATCTTAATTCTTGCTTTTGCCTTAAATAAGCCTCTACATACTTAACCAAATCATCATTTAACGTGAATAAATTCGCCTCTGCGCTTAGGCCAATCCTTGAACTTATGCACCCCAATTTATGCCGATCATCCATAGTTGGAGCAAACAATAAAGTTTGCATGCCTCGTTCTTGATAATTATAGCTTGCTTGCAATAAAGCAGTACTTTTGCCTGCGTTCATAGCAGAATAGTAAAAATAAAGCTTGGCCATAATTGAAAATATAATGATAAAGGTTTAGGTTATAATACCTTAATATTGAAAAGGGGAGAATCTGATGGCATTAACACCCTCCAACATGATTGATTTAGGAACCAATGCTCCAGATTTTACATTGTTGGATACAGTTACGGGCGAATCCTATGGCTTAAACGATAGCAAACACTCCAAAGCCACAGTCATTATGTTTATTTGCAATCACTGTCCATATGTAAAGCACGTCATACTTGAACTCGTCAAACTCGCAAAGGATTACCAATCTAAAGGTATATCCTTTGTAGCCATTAATGCTAATAATGCCATAGCTTATCCAGAAGATGCCCCTAAAAAAATGACTCAACTAGCTAAACAACTAGACTTCAGCTTCCCTTATCTCTATGATGAAACCCAGTCAACAGCTAAAGCCTATCAGGCAGCTTGCACACCTGATTTTTTTATTTTCGATAAAGATCGCTTATGTGTATATCGAGGTCAATTAGATGGATCCCGACCTGGAAATAAAATTCCAGTAACAGGTAAGGATATTCGTTCGGCTTTAGATAATATTCTTCAAGATAAACCAGTTAACCCACAGCAACTACCAAGTATGGGTTGTAATATTAAATGGAAATAGATTTGATTTTTAATTTATCTCAGCCATTTCAGAGGAAAATGTAATTTACTAACATCATTTTTATTAAGCTGAAATATTTCATTTTTTTCTGAAGCTTTTTCAATTTCTTGCCTGCAAACGAAATTTAGATTATTAAATTCATTAATGCAACTTGAAACTTGATCCGATAAAGTCTGAACATTATCAAATAAGGCCCCTTCCATTTTTATTTTATTTTTTAATCTACAAATTATCGCTTGTCGAGAATTCATAATATTTAATGAATTCAGATTAATTGAATCATCATGTATCTTAAAAGTAGAAGAATTAATGAGGTTTCTAAGATCGTACAACATATCTATCTTTCGATTTAACTCTTGTTCTATATCAATTTTTTTAAATTTTTTTTCTAGTAAATCTAAAAAAAATTCTTCTGATAAACGCGTCCTAAATCCTTTTTTAAATATGCAAATAGGACTAATTCCAATTAAAAAAAATTCCCACCATTTTAATGTACACATTATATTTTTTATAGATTCAAATGAAGAAGTATCGGAAATATTAGAAAAAAATTTTCTTCTAAGTTTTTCCTTAGATTTTTTATCCACAAAATAATATTCATTAAAAATAAAATAAAACAATTTTTTAATTAAATTCATTTTATTTTTTCTTTTTTTAATTTTTTTAGGCATATTAATATTTAAAAATTGATTCATTTCATTATAAAGAATTTTATAAACTTTCCTACTGTTATAGGATGAAATAAATTCATTCAAAAAATTAGGTTCTGAAAATACAATTGCATTTTTTTTAGTTTGCATTTCTAATAAAGAATAATTATTATCTAAAAGTAATGTTCTTTGCTTAAATAGAATTAATGCGTTTTCTAGAAAATTAGCGATTCTTTCCCTATTAAAATTTTCCTTAATCTGTCTATAGTAACTATCTAAAATACCCATGTAATTCGAAGCAATCCCTAAATCTTCAGAGAAATCATCTATTTTTTTAAACGTTTCTCGTATGTTATCAATAGAATTAAGCATATATTCAGAAAAATTAATTAATTCCTTAAATTTTTCATAATCAATTGTTTTAAGAAATGCAACTAAAAAATCATCTTTAGTTGTTTCAAATAAAGAAAATTCTATGTTCAATGATTTAGAATCAAATGTTTTCTTGTAAATTTCAATTTTTTCTTGAATGCTTAATATTTTTGGAATTAATAGTTTATTAATTTTTTGTCGCTCCTTGCTCTTTTTATTGTTTCCTATCTTTTGTTCAATATTACGTTGTCTTGCTTCCTTTTCTTCTTTACTAGCAAAAAGTTCGAATTCCATTATTTTAATTTTTCTTTCAATTTTATTTACATACCCACCTTGATTAATTTCTATTTTTTCTAAACGTTCTAACTCTTTTTTCAACAAATTTTCTTGTAATAATTTCTTTTTAAATTTTTCTGGAAGTTCAATTTCTAAATTAATATCATTTAATCTGTTAATTTCCTTAAGAAACAAATAAGGAGAACTATTATCGTAACCAATCCCTTCTTCATCAAACTCAATTATTCGAGGTTTAATTTTTTTTTTATTCTTAACAGAATAACTTGTAAATTGTCCTGGAGAAAGGTCTTTAAAGAAAGGGATTTGATTTAATGAATTTTCTCGTCTTACCAATTCAACTTTAGATTGACTATTTAACTGAGTTTTAATGATCTTTGAAAAGTTCGATAGAGATTTTCCACAGGATGACATTAATCTTTTCGGCAGATCTCCAAGAAAATTTGTAGATTCGCCATTAGCAATAAATTCTTTTAATGCTATTTGTGCATCTGCATCGTCAGTTTTAGCATATGTTTTCAGATAAGAAACGAGCTCTGATATTTCATGCTCTGATAAATTGCTCCAAGCGTTTATTAAATTAGTCAAAAATTTCTCTACTAAACTTGTTTTTTCTTTATTAAATTCATTTTTAATATAAAAAAAGATTGCGTCTATCGTGATTGCTGTTAGAAAAATATTAATGGATGGCGATTCGAGATCAATTTCCTTAATCCAAGCTCGTATTTCAAGTAAGTTTTCAGGAAATTGACTATTTGATATTTCATGAATAATTTGTTTACTTTGCTCTTTAATTTTCTGAATTATAGGAATTAGCTCTTCAGTATTAGTTGGCATTTAATTACTCAATATTTATTTTTTTTATTATAATTAATTTAACTTAAATTTTTTTATCTTATATCTACTTGCATACAGGCTTTTATTTTATTTTCAAATCGTTGCTTAGCTTTCTCAGCGAGAAATGAAGGGAGGTTTAAATTCAGTTCGTCTTCATGTTCAAAACATTTCGACAAATAGCTACGCAACTTTTCATTTTCTATTGAATCTTTGATCTCATTTTGAAGCTTTGTCATTCATATCTTCGCCTTTAATTATTAACATTTTTTCTGTTTAACTTTGATAGATTACATGCAACGAGTAGGTCTAGGCAATCCCGCTAACTTACTTGCTTGCTTAAGTATACCCTTTGGAAATAAATTATTGAGATAGATGCTACTGGCTTTTTCTGAACCTAATTGCACGGCTAATTGATTAACCAAAATTCTGATCGGAGGAGCTTTATGGTATTGTTGATAGAAATTGCGCAAAAAATAGATTACATGCCAATGATCTTTGATAAGTATTAATGCCTCATCTTTTGCTATCTTAGTGGCTACTTGTTCATGCCAATCGGCCGCATGAACTAGATATCCGAATTGATCGGTTAAAATTTTCTCTCCATTAACTACTAAACCTGTCATTTCCCCACCTGCTGCCAAAACTTTGCAACAAAATATTTTCTTAACTGAGATGAAGCTAATTTTTAAGCAGACTTCCTTGTTCTCTGCTTAAGAATCCTTTAGAGGATAGTTGAGAAATTTTTTCTGTTCCAGCCAAATAGAACAAGGATTAAGCTATGAATAGACCAAAACCCAGCCAGTATAGATAGCATCTTATAAATTTATTTTTATCTCAGCAATCTCTCGTTTTAAAATGAGATAGCCATTGAAATAAATTAATCTCGATTACCGCTGAATGCACCAAGTAAGTTTAATAAACTTAAAAAGATATTATAAAGTGATACATAAAGCGTAACGGTTGCCATAATGTAGTTAGTTTCACCGCCATGGATGATCTGACTCGTTTGCAGCAAAATAATGCCCGATGATAATAAAATAAATACTGCAGACAAAGTGAGCATTAATATAGGTATATGAAAGAATAATGTACCTATACTAGCAAGGAAAGCAACAATCATGCCTACCATCAAAAAACTTGTCATAAAACTAAAATCTTTTTTCGTGGTTAATGCGTAAGCAGATAAAGCAAAAAAGATAAGCCCCGTAGCCCCTAAAGACATCATGATTAATTCATGTCCATTGGTGAACCCATGAATATAGTGATTTAAAATAGGACCTAACGTATAGCCCATAAATCCCGTTAAACCAAACACAGATAACAAGCCCCATGAGCTATTTCGAGTATAATTGGTTAGGAATAATAGACCAAAATACCCGATGAGAGTTACGAAGGGATTTAAGGGCAAGGCATGGGTGAACATTGCAATCCCCGCTGTTATTGCGCTAAAAATCAGCGTTAGTCCTAGTAGGAGATAGGTTTGGCGTAATACCGTATTAGTGGCTAAAACGGATTCTAGGCCTGGATTAAAACGTATTTGACTAGAAGCCATATCACTTCCCTCGTAAGTCTATAAATTTATCTATTCTACCATAAGCAATTTTGCGCTAAAAGATAATGAGCGGCTAAATTTATAACTACCGTTCATTCCCACAGGGGATATCTCTCTAAGATAATTGGCATTTTGAAGAAAAGGTAGGCTAGAGCTGAAAATGCAGAAGTATAATCTGAGACATAAAATTTCTTTTTTGGGGAATTAGATGAAAGGGCGAGCAGCTTGTTTTCTTTAAGTATATTTTTTACCACTTCAGCAACAATATCCGTGGAATCGATAATAACGGTAGTATCGTTATAAAATTGCTTAATATGTTGTTTAATTAAAGGGTAGTGTGTACATCCCAAGACTAAGGCATCAAGATTATGAAGAGATGACTCATTCAAATAAGACTTAATTGCGTCGGTCATAATTGCTTGATCGATAAAACCTTCCTCAATCAATGGTACAAGTAAAGGGGTAGCCAGCGTATTTAATTGAATATTAATACCCAATTCATCTAATTTTTTTCTATAGATATTTGAATTAATCGTTTGCTTAGTACCAATTAAACCTATCGTTTTGTCGATATAATTTTTAGCTAAATATTCGATCATAGGATCAATCACATCAACCACAATGGCTTTGCGATCAACATATTCTTTCACTAGCTCATAAGCAACAGCCGATGCTGAGTTACAAGCAATTAATATAAGTTTGCAATTTTGCTTAAGCAACATATCGCAAATTTTTATGGAATAAGCTTGAATGGCTGCAGCAGACTTATCTCCCCAAGGTGCATGAGCGGTATCACCAAAATAGACGATAGATTCATTAGGTAACAATTTAGTTACTGCATGGGCGACAGTTAAGCCGCCAATACCACTATCAAATATGCCAATGGGTTGTAAATGATTTGAAGACATATCAATACTTTAATGGATTAAAAAGGTAATGCCCAATACAAAAAGAAATAAAGCAAAAAATCTGCGCAAAATATTCCCTGCAATGCGCTTTCCTAGTCGTGTACCTACAGGAACAAAAAGCACACTTCCTATCGATATCCCTAATACCGCAGGCCAATAGACAAACCCCACACTTCCGGATGGAAGATTATGGACATGAAGGCCTGTTAATGTAAAAGTTATAGCTCCTAAGACCGCAAGTAATAATACACAGGCGGAAGAGGTCGCAATCGCATGATGCGTAGATAAACCCAAACGTAAAAAAACTGGAACAGAAATAGCTCCTCCACCAAGACCTAACAATCCTGAAATAATTCCAATAAAAAAACCTATAGACCACTTCTTGAAGGTATTTAAGACAATGATTTCTTTTTTTACAGTTGGACTTCTATGAAAATATAATTTGAATGCAACCGAAAAAAGAAATATGCTAAATAATAGTTTCAATGTTTGTGTAGATAATAGTAATGCTAATAAAGCTCCTGTTATTATTCCTACAATCATTCCTGGAACTAACTGTCGAAATAAAAGCCAATTAATAGAAAAACTACGTTGTTGATGATAAACAGCAATAAGAGAAGTAAAAATAATAGATGTCAATGCTGTACTCATTGCCATATGCATTTGCAAATGTTCAGGAATATTTGCATGTGAAAAAATGGCAAGCAACCCGGGAACTAAAACAGTTCCACCACCTATACCTAATAGTCCCGCTAAAAATCCAGCTAATAAGCCTATCGTTACATATAATATAAAAAACATTTAATGGACAAAAAATAGTTAGTAAAATTTACTTATAAAATTAAGCCAATACATTATAAAATTTAGCAAATTAAAGACTGCGAGCAAGGATATTTTTTTTGTCCCTGTTCAACTTGCAAAGTAATATGTTGGATATGAAACTCCTTCGCCAAAAACTGATTGATCTTAAAATATTCTTCATCTGATAGACCACTTTCTGGCATAATCAAATGCGCAGTTAAAGCGGTTTCTTGTGTACTTAAACCCCAAATATGCAAATCATGGACTTCTTGAACGCCAGGCAACTCTTTTAAATAAGTATATACTGCTTTCTGATTTACTCCATAAGGGACCGCACCTAAAATTAGTTCAACAGAACGTTGTAATAAACTCCAACTACCCCCAGCGATAATACCAACGATTAACAATCCCACTATCGGATCTATCCATAACCAACCAGTAAAATAAATAGCAACGCCCGCAAATACAACGCCTAAAGCAATAAGTGCATCATAAGCTAAATGTAAAAATGCTCCTTTAATATTAAGATCAGTAGCACTTTGTCGCATAAATAATAAAGCCGTTCCACCGTTGATCAATATCCCTATGAAAGCAACTATCATCACGATAATCTCATTAATTTCTTTTGGGTTGTTAAGTCTATTAATAGATTCATAAACGATTAAAGCTGATGTTAGAACAAGTAATAAAGCATTAGCCAATGCAGCCAAAATTGTTATTTTTTTATAGCCATAACTATAGCGTTGCGTCGCTCGTCTTTTAACTAAAACACTAGCTCCCCAAGACATCAATAAACCTAGTACATCTCCAAAATTGTGTACAGCATCCGATAATAAACTTACTGAATGGGCAATAAAACCATAAATTACTTCTGTTAATAAAAAACTTGAATTTAACAAAATAGCAATAGCAAAACTTATATTTAAATTAACAAAAGTATTATGGTGATGGTGATGAACATGTGCCATACGCTCAACCCTTAACAATTTCGATATTTTGATCTTTCGGCATAACAAACTGAAATGTCTTTTCAGATAAACGAGGATTTAATTCAACATGAGAAAAATTAATTACAGTTTGTTGATCTAATTTATCGGTTAAACGCATCTCATGTAAGCGATCTTTTTGAAAAATCAAAGTAATCGATTGGAATAATGCATTTTTATTTTTAGGAAATAAAGTAAAACCCTGAGTGTCCATTAAGGGGTGAATAACGAAAAGTTGCGTCAGATTTTTAGGGGATTCACTCAATAATGCCGCTGGAGAATCTGTATCGGCAGTTTTTTGTTTTTGGATTGTTATTTGTTGCAAATCAATATCATAAAACAAAATACGTTGACCATCTGCGATTAATAACTGTTTGCTGGGTTGCATAACCTCCCATCGAAAACAGCCAGGTCGTTGTATGGTCATCTTGCCACTTATTTGCTGCAAAATCTGACCTCTAGAATTCATGACCGTCTGAGTAAAATCAGCTCGAGAGGTTTGTAGATTATTTAGTAATTGGCTTAGATTAACTTCAGCTTGTACTTGGCTATTAGTAAATAAAAGTAATAACCCAAAAAAAATGAATCGATATTGATTTAAAAATTTCATAAGCAAAATACTATAAAAAAATAAATAGAGAAATTCACTAAGATCTTAAATTATTCGAATATTATATATCTAATATGCTACTCGAAGCGAGTTGGCTAAAAAGCTTTTTGGCATAACATAAAAAAGATTAAAAAATAATTATCCCCGAATGATACTGCTTAATGGTATTTTGATTTCATCAAACTCATTCTGTTTTTTGGATTGTTTTTCAGCAACCCAAGCATGCCCATAAATAATTTCCCATGTCGCGGGTAATTTTCCTTCTTTGCTACGAAAGCCTTCATAAGTATGAATCAATTTTTTTAAAATTCCTTTAGAAGTTAAACCTCGATGACGGTTCTTCGCAACATTTTGTACACCTAATTTTTTTAATTCTTTCATCAAATCTAAGGCCTCTGAGTACAATAAAGTAAAATATTCAACATCCATCACAGGATCAACGAAAGGCGTTTGGTGTAAACTATCACCTAAATCATGCATATCAACAAATAGGTGCACATGCGGCCTATCATCGATAGTTTTCCAACAATAGCGCAATTCTTGCAAAGTATCAGGTCCCACCATGGAAAAAAGTAGCAACCCTTCCGGCTTTAATATACGACGAATTTCTTTGAGACTGTTGATGAAATCATTACTCCAATGCAACATCAAATTGGAATAAACTAATTCGAAGGTATTATCACTAAAGGGTAAATTCTCAGCACTTCCATTTACCCAATGGATATTTTTAAGCTGATATTCTTTTTCTTTAATCTGTGCTTTTGCAAGCATTCCCTTTGACTTATCTAAGCCTATAATTTGAGCCGCTGGATATAATTTTTTTAAAAAAGTCTCGAAGTATCCTGTTCCACAACCAAGATCCAATATGGTTTGTGGGTGGCAGCGAATACCTTGTAAACGTTCTAATAAAGATTTTCCTACCTGTTGTTGCAATACCGCAACTGGATCATAAGTGTTTGCCGCTTTATTAAAACGTTGGACAATTTGTATTTGATCTAATTCATTTATCATTTATTTTTATCAGTTTTAAGCCCAAAACTATTTGTTCCAGCAATCTATCAATTTCATTTTCTGAGTGTAATGCGCATAGGCTAATTCGTAATCGCGAGCTATTTTCAGGAACTGTCGGGGGCCGAATAGCATTAACCAAAAAGCCATTTTGCAATAAATAGTCTGAAAGTGCTATGGTTTGCTCGGTATTTTTTATTAAAATCGGCTGAATAGGGGTCTGAGAAGGCAGGATCGGCAAATCTAACTGTTGCGCCATCCGTTTAAAATAAATAATTAAACTGTTCAATTTTTCTCTACGCCAGCTTTCTGTTTGCAATAATAATAAACTCGTATATGCAGCTTTAGCCAGTGCTGGAGGCATGGCAGTGGTATACATATAGGGGCGAGCGAATTGAATGAGATTCTCTATGATAACCTCACTCGAAGCAACAAAGCCTCCAAAACATCCAAAAGCCTTACCGAAACCCCCAGATAAAATATCCGGCTTACATCTAAAAAGTTCACAAATACCTAATCCATTTTTTCCTAATATTCCTATACCATGCGCATCATCCACTAACAATGTGGATGAAAATTTTTGAGCAATTTCGATTAATGATGGCAATAATGCTATATCACCATCCATACTAAATACACCATCAGTCATGATAAATTTTTGTCTAGAAGTAGATTTCATTAAATGCTTTTCTAGATTATCAAGGTTATTATGCAGATAACGTTTAAATATGACTGTATTCAGTTTTGCACCATCTATTAAAGAAGCATGGCTTAATTTGTCCGCAAATACTGCAGCTTTTCTTTGGAGTAAACTTCCTAAAATACCCAAATTAGCCATATATCCTGTAGAAAATATCAAAACTTTAGGGAAATTAAGGAATTCAGCTAAGGCAAATTCAAACTCCTGGTGACATCGATTATAAGCTCCAAGAAAATAGGATGAACCACTACCAACACCATGATCATCAGCAGCCTGTTTAAAAGATTTTAAGACCGCGGGATGTTTGGAAAGGCCTAAATAATCATTAGAGGAAAAAGAACAAAAAATTTTATCATTATAACGTCGCTGCATTCCGGCCAAACTTTGCAAAACTTTACGTTCTCTAAATAGATCTTTTTGTTTATGTAAATTTAATTTTTGCTCAAAAGTTAATGACATGCATCCAATTCAGTATCAAATAATACAGGTTCTAGCCCCAATTTTTTTAACAATGCATTGTCCTGGTCAGGAGAAATGTTTTCAGTGGTCAATAATTTTTCACCATAATGTATAGAATTAGCACCCGCAAAAAAACATAATGCTTGCGATTCCTCGTTCAAGCTATCACGTCCAGCAGACAAACGTATCATACTTTTTGGCAACATAATTCGCGCTACTGCAACAACACGAATAAAATCAAAAGAATCCACCGCAGGTTTGTTTGCCAAAGGCGTTCCAAGGACAGGAATTAATTTATTTAATGTCACACTTCTAGGATGATCAGGTAGATTAGCGAGTTGTCGTAAAAGACCTGCTCGATCCTCATGCGTTTCTCCCATGCCGATAATCCCACCACAGCAAACTTTTATACCTGCCGCTCGAACCCAGGCTAAAGTTTCTAACCGTTCTCGATAAGTTCGTGTTGTAATAATAGTTTTGTAATATTCTGGTGATGTATCTAGATTATGGTTATAATAATCTAAACCGGCATTAGATAATTGCAAAGCTTGTTCTTTGCTAAGCATGCCTAAGGTAGCACAAGCCTCCAAATCTAAGGCTTTGATTGCTGAGATCATTTCTAATATATTAATAAACTCTTTTTTCGGAGGACTACGCCATGCCGCCGCGATACAAAAGCGACCTGCACCATTTTCTTTGGCTTTTTTAGCTGCAGTTTTTACTTCATCTAGGGTCATTAAAGGTTCTTTTTTTAGTCCCGTGTTGTAATGACCACTTTGAGGGCAATACGAACAATCCTCAGGACATAAACCAGTTTTTACATTAAGTAAACTACTAATCTGGACTGCATTAGCTTGAAAAGATTGGCGATGAATCGAATGTGCGCGATAAATTAAATCATTAAAAGGATACTGGAAAAGCATATGGATTTGCTCAAGTGTCCAATCATGGCGGATTTCAGGACTTAACATAATAATTTCTTAAAATCACAAAATTGCCAACATAAAATGAATACCGTGCATTGTCAACTTCCCGAATAAAGGTTTAAAAGCTTAAAATGGAAGCTTGATCTCTGTTGCCAGAACACTAATAATTACTATCAACGCTAAAAAAACCCAACTGCACCTACTCTTAATAGTAAATATCACTGGATCATCGTCGATTTTTCCTTCCCGAGCAAACTGCCACATGTGATTAAGCCAAATAAATAGACAGGGACAAATTAACCATAACAACAATGGAGTTCTATAAAATAGATGTGCTTTTGCAGAATAAATATAAAAAATAAAGACCAAAACAGATATATATCCACTAATATGCCCCAGTAAGGTTAGTTTTATTTTATCATTTATTTTATAAGCGCGTCCTAAAATTGATAATTCATTTTTTGTTTGTAAAATAGTAAGTTCAGCATAGCGCTTAAGTAATGCCAAACTAAAAAACAAAGATAAAACGAAAAAAATCAACCAAAATGAAAATCCATTTTCAATCAAAGTCATTCCAGCAAATATACGTATTGAATATAAAAAAGCGAGTAAAATAGCATCAAGCCATTTTATTTGTTTAATAAAAAATGTATATAGTAGAGTTAAACAATAATAAGTTATTGCAATTATTAAGAAATTTATCGGTAATAATATTGCAAAGCTTAAAGCAATTATTGCCAATAATGGAGCAAGTACATATCCGGTTTTATGTGATAATTGCCCAGAAGCAAAAGGTCTTTTTTGTTTTTTAAGATGTTGTTTATCGTTTTCTAAATCAACTAGATCATTGATTAAATACGCACTTGATGCCAATAAACAAAAAATAAAAAATCCTAAAAAACTATTTTTTATTGCACTAGTATTAAAATATTGATGCCCTAAAAAAAGGGGTATAAATAATAATATATTTTTTATGGCATGATAAGGTCGAACTGCTTGGAAACAGGCTTTTATCATTATTTTATTTTTTTTATTTAACACAATCTTTACTCGAAACTTTTTTATTCTTCAGATTTAGCCATATTTTTAGCAACAAATATTCGCATTTTCAGTTACTTTTATGTTTAACTTGCTCTTTTTTACCCTATTTTATGGATCATATCAATCGCGATCAACAATATATTTGGCATCCTTGCTCACAAATGAAGGATTACGAGGCTTTTCCGCCCTTAATAATAAAAAAGGCCTATGGTTCTTACATAGAGCTGACGGATGGAAAAAGAATAATTGATGCCATTTCTAGCTGGTGGTGTAAATCACTAGGTCATAACCATCCGCGTTTAAAAGCCGCCCTACAAGCTCAATTAGAATGCTTTGAGCATGTGATATTTGCCAATAGTACGTACGAAATTATCATCCAACTTTCTGAAAAATTAGGCAATCTTTGCCCGGGCCTAAATAAGGTTTTTTATGCCAGTGAAGGGTCTTCTGCGGTAGAAATTGCTCTAAAAATGAGCTTACATGCTCAGCAATTACTTAGCCAAAACCAACGTACTCAATTTACTTCTCTCCAAAATGGCTATCATGGTGAGACTTTTATGGCCCTAGGACTTAGTGACTTAGGGCTTTATCGAAAAGCCTATGAAGCACACTTAATAAAGCCTAATTTTATTCAAAATATCCCTTATGTGCATTCTAGCTCCGATCCTCTTTGGAACAATTGTTCAGCTATTTGGCCTGACATAGAAAAACAGCTGGAAAAGCAAGAGGCAAATTTAGCTGCAATTATTGTTGAACCTATAGTCCAAGGGGCAGGGGGCATGAAAATTTATAGTCAAGATTTCCTTCGACGTTTGCGCAATTGGACACAAACTCATGGTATTTATTTGATTGCAGATGAAATTATGACTGGATTGGGTAGGACAGGGGAAACATTAGCCTGTGAACATGCAAAAATAAAACCTGATTTTATTTGCTTAAGTAAAGGTTTAACCTCAGGATGGTTACCCATGAGCGCGGTATTAACACATCCTGAAATTTATAATTTATTTTATGATGATTACTCCTCTGGAAAAAATTTTTTACATTCTCATACTTTCAGTGGGAATGCTTTAGCTGCAGCAGTGGCATTAGAATGTCTAAATATTCTAAAAGTTGAAGAAATATTCCAACAAGTTCGAGAAAAAGAAATTATTTTAAAAAAATTAATGCACGAAGTTCATGATAAAACAGAGAGATTAACCAACATTAGAGGCATTGGAGCTATCATTGCAGCTGATTTACAATTAACAGAAACAGAAAAAAAACAGCGTATCGGTTACCAGATTTTTCAGAAAGCACTTCAACTAGGGGCATGGTTGCGTCCTTTAGGTAATACTATCTATTGGTTACCACCGCTCAATACTCCATTATTTGTTTTGGAAGAACTAAAAGACATTAGTATATTAGCTATAAAACAAACCTTAACCAGTTAATTTTATTATTTTTTTTCGCAACAAAGAAATTGACAGTCTCTATAAAAAAGAAATTATTAAACAAATTAGGCCAGGATAAGATTTAAAGAAAAATTAAACCGCTAGTTCTGATTGACAGTCAGTATATCTAAACGATTTGCCATTGTGCGTTTTTCTCGACTACGCCAGCCATACCAAACGATCAATACACCGACAATTTTGGCTAATGACAAAACTAACACCGCTAACCAATTTAATTGGTGAATAATCCATAAAAAAACACTACTATCTATAGGTGCGCTTAGGCTTGCAGACCAAAGTATGCGCTGAGAAAAAGGCCGTTTAGTAAAAGTATAAACCGACCAATCAACAAATTCCGCAATTAAAAAAGCACTCATACTTGCGATCGCCAAATCTTTACCCGCTAAAATATAGCTGATTAAACTACCGATAAACATGGCAAAAATAACTTTATGTTCTAATTCACGTTGGGCGAAATCGCGTAAAACATATACAATTCCCACCGTCCAATCCATGGGAGAAATTTCAGTACTAAATATTTGCATTAATGGGATATAAGCAAATAAGGTGTTCAGCAAAACTATTAAAATAATATAAGTGATACTATATTTATAATTAAATAACCATTTCATACTTTAAAAATATTTTATTTTTATTTAAAAAAAATTAATCATACAGCAAATTGGAAAAAAACCCTTGTTTCTCCATAATTTTTCGTAAAGTTTTCAGGCCTTCAACCTGAATTTGTCTAACTCTCTCGCGAGTTAGACCAATTACTTCGCCAACTTCTTCTAAGGTCATACGATCACAGCCTAATAAGCCATAACGACGAGCAATAACTTCACGCTGATTCGTCGATAATTGCTTTAGCCAACCTTCTAAACGTTTTCGTAAATTTTCACCTTCCAAGATATGTTCAGGATCATTTTCACGATTATCAGATAAAGTTTCAAGTAAAGGTTTATCCGCTTCACTACTAGCTGGAGCATCAACAGAAGTGATATGTTCATTTAAGCCGAGCATGCGTTCAACTTCTTCAAAAGGTCTATCTAGCCATTTAGCAATTTCATCTGAAGTAGGCTTATGATCTAATTTCTGTGTTAATTCTCTCGCCGCTTGTAAATAAACATTTAATTCCTTAACCACGTGGATTGGAAGACGAACAGTACGCGCTTGATTCATAATGGCTCGTTCAATGGCTTGACGCACCCACCATGTAGCATACGTAGAAAAACGAAAGCCGCGTTCTGGATCAAATTTCTCTACTGCATGCATTAAACCTAAATTACCTTCTTCTATCAGATCCAAAAACTGTAACCCACGGTTATTGTAATGTCTGGCAATTTTTACCACTAAGCGTAAATTACTTTCAATCATTCTTTTCCGAGCATCTTGATCCCCTTTTGCAATAAGTCGTGCGTAGTAAACTTCTTCTTCAGCTGTCAATAAAGGAGAAAAACCTATTTCATTTAAGTATAATTGGGTTGCACCAAGTGTCTCATCACGTCGTACATATTTATGGGGCGTTGTTTCTGACTCACCCATTTCACGATTTACTAAAAATTTATCTGGTTTATTTTCGAATACTTGTTCAGACACTACTGAATTTGGCTGTTTTCCACCTCCTCTTTTTTTAAATGTACTTCCTTTGTTACCCATATTAATTCTCCCTGAATTAATTAACCTAGATAGAAAGATATAAATTAAGCAATCATTTTTTTGGCTACTAACATAATTAACAAAGTTTAAAAATTCTTAGATCTGATTTAAATTTTGATTTTTTATCGATATCTATGCATCGGGGCTAATACACAAATTAGCATCCCCCAACTCATTATTTTTATTGAAATCTAGCCAAATAGAAAATTTATATCTCTATTTGCATACTCAATATTATCTCTTAACCCCAAATTTTAAGAGAAGCAAAAACAGCGACAGCTAGTAATAGAACAAACCAAGAAAATCGATCGATGTAATGTCGTAATAATTTATCAATATGAACGCCACCCCAACGCATTAAAAAAGCGACTAAAAAAAATCTTCCGCCACGACCCACCAATGATCCCAAGATAAAGGGTAATAGCGCAACATGCAAGGCCCCAGCCGCTATGGTAAATAACTTATAAGGAATAGGTGTAAATCCTGCCAAAAAAAGTATCCAAAAATTCCATTGATTAAATCCATGCTCAATTTGTTGGTAAGTATTCTCATATCCGAACTGCACAATATAGGGATGTACCCAATCAAACGCTATACTCCCTATCCAATAGCCAAATAATCCGCCTAAAACAGAAGCTATCGTTGTCAAAAATGCATAGCGCCATGCACACTCTGGCTTAGCCAGCGACATAGGGGCTAACATAACATCAGGTGGGATAGGAAAAAACGAAGACTCTGCAAAACTTAAAACAAATAAATAATACGGAGCATGCGCATGCTTCGCCAAAGCAAGCATTTTGTCGTAAAGTTTAGAAAAATACTTCATTGAATAGGTATCATGCAGCTAGATAAAAAATTCAATAAATTCTTGATATTTTTTACACTTGAATTTTTGTTCTATGTTGCCGCTCAATTCGCAATCCTCATATTTCTTAAATACACTCTAGTTGCTTCATATTCTCGGCCATAAACCCAATAGCTGTGAGTATATCAAGATAATTTAAAGGTTTGGATCCATTTTAATAATCCAATCTTCAATCTGGTCTCGCGCAGCATGATGAGTTAAGTCAAGCTGTAAAGGTGTAATACTAACTTGGGATTGGCTCAAAGCATAAAAATCTGTACCTATTCCCGCATCATCTTCCTTTCCGGAACTACCAATCCAGTAAATAGTATGACCTCTTGGATCTTTACTAGGCATCATTCTATCAGCATTATGGCGGGTTCCTAAACGCGTAACTTCATATCCTTTTAAATCTTCAAAAGCTACGTCCGGGATATTAACATTTAAAATTGTCTTAGCTGGAATTGGTTTTTCGTATAAAAGGGTTACTAACCTTTTTGCAACTTCTGCTCCCGTAGAATAATACATAGGCTCATTTCCAGCTATTGAAAAGGCAATCGCTGGTATTCCCAGAAAACGCCCTTCCATTGCAGCTGCTACAGTTCCTGAATAGAAAACATCTTCGCCCAAATTAGAACCCGCGTTAATCCCTGAAACAACCATATCAGGAAGTTTATCTTTGCTTAATAGACCTGTTAAGGCAAGATGAACACAGTCTGTTGGAGTACCTTGAACACTAATAATATTATCATCAAAATATCTTAATCTTAAGGGATGCTGCAAAGTTAGCGAATTACTAGCTCCACTGCGATCTCTATCTGGTGCCACAATAGTAACCTCGGCGATTTGGGCTAAAGCTTTAGCTAAAATCGACAAGCCCGGAGCATGTACACCATCGTCATTACTGATAAGAATCTTCATTTTTAAGATACTCTAGAAACTAAAAGAGCGCTTTCAGAAAATTTGGTAAGTATAGGCAATACAACTAAAATCACACCGAAAATCAATAAAGTAATAGGGCGACTCAAAGGAACCTGGGAAGGATTATTTCGATAGTTTTTATACTGAATGAGAGAACCGAATAGTAAAGCTATCCCAATAGCCAAACTCATATTATAAAGTGCACCTGTCAACAGAGACATAGGCAATAAAAGTTTATCTGATAAGTCGCCTAGTGATCCTGGAATTTGGGCATAGGCATCTAATGATGCTATATTTAAGATAAAAAGAATATTTTTTTTCATACAAATTTTTTTAATTGCTTAGAACTCGGGTGGCTGCATATTCCTAGTATGAAGATACGAATTTTTTGAATTCATTGCAAGCGCAATATATTCAGACGCCAAATTATAAAAAAAACTGAATAGGAAAATCCCAACGAATAGATTTATTTAGCCATTACATTTCAGATTTCTGGTGTTTTCTCTATCTATTCTTATTCTTCCCGTTTGACTTATTTTAATTAACCTAGCTATTTTCTGTGAAAATGCATTAACACAGACGATAAAACTACCATTTTGGCTAGAGCCATTTGGATACAACTGCAAATAATTGTCAGAGCGAAATCCATGCCATTCTAAAAAACCCCAATAACTCAAAGCAGGATAAACAAATAATAAACTTCCATTTTTAATTGAAGAAGAACTTTTATTTATTAAAACGATCCAACCATCCTTCCAACGTCCTGAACAGTTCTTCCCATCTTTACTCTTACATATTGTTATCACACTCTGATGTCTAATTGCTTCACTCCGAGCATAATCTAGAGTAGAACGGACTTGTTCAGTCAAAATAAATAAACGAAGTTCAAGAGCTAAATGTTTATAAACTGGAAATGCTAGAGTTAATAAAATACTGATTAAAGTAATGGTAAATAACAACTCGACCAGGCTAAAACCTAATTCATACCAATTATTTTTATAGGGCCTAACTAAGCATTTTGTTCGATAACTTCTAAACTTAATTGTTTTTTTACACATTGCATATCCTGCCAAGCTTTCCGTTTTTCGCGCGGAGAACGAAGTAAATAAGCGGGATGGTAAGTAACTAACAAAGGAATTTTTTTTTCTCCAAAATGAAACACATTTCCGCGTAAATGCGCCATTGATGCATCTGTTGATAATAAATAATGTGCAGCAATTCGGCCAACTGCTAAAATTAATTTTGGCTTAATTAAATTAATTTGTCGCAATAAATAAGGTGTGCAGGCCTTTACTTCTTCCAGAGATGGATCGCGATTATTGGGTGGGCGTGATTTTAAAATATTGGCAATATAATAATCTCCTCGTTTAAAACCTATTGCGGACAACATATTTGTCAATAATTGCCCCCCTCGACCTACAAAAGGCTCTCCTTGTTTATCCTCATTCGCTCCAGGGGCTTCTCCAATGACCAATAAATCGGCATCAGGATTTCCTACCCCAAATACAGGATTACGACGTGTTTTATGTAGATTGCAAGCTTTACAGTTATTTACTGCCAATCTTAATGCTTGCCAATCCAGTGCCGAGATTTTTTGTTCGTGAGTCATTTCCAATTTTCTGGGCATACCATTGTCCTTAACTGCTTCTTTAGAAAGTTTATTGTCATATTCCCGTAAAGTCCAAACAGGAATTTCCATTTTTTTAAAGTAATATAGACATTTTTTTTTATCTATCATCAGTTTAAGCTTTACATAAATAAATAATTAAATTTTTATTTGGTAATTGTGTAAGACAATATTTTGTTCCCCATTTTTTTTCAGGTAAATAAAATTGGCTCGGTTTACAAACTCCCCTGATATAACTCCATTCTTCGCAATAACTTCGATCATGAAATACACATACCCCCGTTACACCCGATGATTCATTCATCATTTCCAATCGACCGCTGTGATGAACACAATAAACGGAAGCTGGGTTAGGCATCGTAAAAGCTACGGCATTTATTAATAAGAAGGGAAATATAATTAACCATTTTTTCATAACTTATCCTAATTCATGAGAGTAAAAACTATTTTAGCAGAAATTGAGTTACTAAATCTGCTATTTAACCCATAATAATTATAGTTAAATAAGAAAATTTTGATTACTTTTAACCTTCAGCTATTCAACAACTTAAATAGATCCAGTATACTTTCTGTGCTATGTTAGATCAGCAACTCATCGTACGACCTTTACAGCAGGGCGACTACAATACAATAGCCCAAGCCATGCGTGTTTTTACTGAAGCGCGAAATCCTGAAACCCTAGATGAAGTTTGGTTCATTGAACACCCCCCCGTTTACACCCTAGGTCAAGCAGGTAAACTGGAACATATCCTTAATCCCGGGAATATTCCTATCGAAAAAACCGATCGAGGCGGGCAAGTGACCTATCATGGTCCTGGACAGTTGGTTATTTACCCACTTCTAAATCTTCGCCGTCTTAATCTAGGTGTGCGTGAGTTAGTTTCTCTTCTAGAAAACACAATCATTAATTTGTTAGCAACTTACGGTATAAAAGCTGAAGAAAAAAAAGAAGCTCCCGGTGTTTATGTCAACTCCGCCAAAATTGCTTCTATTGGTCTACGCATTCGAAGGGGGTATTGTTATCATGGCCTAGCGTTCAATATAGCCATGGATCTTAAGCCTTTTGCAGGAATTAATCCCTGTGGCATGAGCCATCTTACTATCACGCAACTTTCAGATTTAGGGGGGCCCACTGATCTTAATAAGGTAACAGCTGACTTTATCAAGCAGTTTCAACAAGAAATTGGAATTTATCAATGTTAAATTTCATTAAAATTAATTATTTATCATGGTTTTTTCAATAGTTTTGTTTAAAAATAATTTCAACAAATGTCATACTAGACTAACGTATATTTCATTAACAGTATGCTAAAATTACTTCTTTTATTATAAAATTTTTAAAATTATGGAATTAAAACCACCGGATCCTAGACAAAAGCAACGCGGAGCTGAAAAAATGGCTCGCATTCCAATAAAAATTGAGCCTACTGTCCAATTACGTAAACCGGACTGGATTCGCATCAAATTACCGACAACATCTGCTGTAGATCAACTTAAAACCATGTTACGGGAAAATCGTCTTTACACGGTATGTGAAGAAGCTTCTTGCCCCAATTTAAGCGAATGTTTTAGTCATGGCACAGCTACCTTTATGATTATGGGAGACAAATGTACTCGTCGATGTACATTTTGTGATGTTGGTCATGGACGGCCTGATCCACTCGATCCAGATGAACCAAAAAATCTAGCAAAGACAGTTAAACAAATGGGGCTTCGCTATGTTGTGATTACTTCTGTCGATCGAGATGATCTCCGTGATGGAGGAGCAGCTCACTTTACCGCATGTTTACAAGCATTACGCCAAAATTGTCCCAACTTAACCATAGAGGTGCTTGTACCCGATTTTCGAGGCCGTATGATTGTTGCTTTAGATGCTATCGCACCTGAATTACCTGATGTGTTTAATCATAATATCGAAACAGTACCACGTTTATATAAACAAGCCCGCCCAGGTTCAGATTATAATTGGTCACTACAATTATTATTTGAATTTAAGAATCGTTTCCCAGGTATCCCTACCAAATCAGGACTTATGTTAGGGCTAGGAGAAACCTTGGAAGAGGTAAGAGAAGTCATGCAAGATCTACGTAAACATCAGGTGGATATGATCACCATCGGCCAATATCTCGCACCTAGTCGCCATCATTTTCCTGTTGCACGCTATGTGACTCCTCAAGAATTCCAAGATCTTGGCTATTTAGCCAAAAAAATGGGATTTATTCGTGTAGCGAGTGGACCGCTAGTCCGTTCTTCATATCATGCCGATAAACAAGCGGCTGGAGAAAATGTAGCCTAATGACGCTTCCTGATCTCAAACCTTTTTTTGACTGGCTACAAATTCATTCCTATCTAGCAGGTTTAATTACTTATTTTATTTCCTTTCTCGAATGCCTGGTAATAATAGGTTTATTAGTCCCAGGGGCTGTTTTCATGACGGCTATCGGGACCTTAATTGGAATAGGAGTTTTATCATTTACACCTATTGTTTTATGGGCAATCGCTGGTGCTATCACCGGTGATGTACTTAGTTTTTGGATAGGTAGACATTATCACCATCATAGTAAAGATTTTTGGCTATTCCGTCGCTATCCCAAACTTTTACGAAAAGGGGAAGCTTTTTTTAATAAGCATGGGGGGAAAAGTATTTTCCTTGGTCGTTTTTTTGGGCCTATTCGCGCTATTTTACCTTTTATCGCAGGCATGGTACGAATGCCTAGCCGCCAATTTTTAATTGCAGATATCATTTCTGCTATTGCCTGGGCGCCGGTGTATATGTTACCTGGTATTCTTTTGGGTCAAGCTTCCCAACAATTACCACCTGAAGTAGCCAGTAAATTAATCATATTTGTTGTTTTGCTTTTACTGTTTGTTTGGCTAGTTTATGCTTTTATAAAATCTTGTTACGCATGGTTTAGTCGTTTATTAGATACACAGGTTGCTTATCTTTGGCGCTTCACGCGTAACCATCCAAAGCTTAAAACCATCACTTCTCTTTTAACAGATTATCGACATCCTCAATCACACTCCCAATTAGCACTTGCTTTAATTTGCATTTTTTGTGCTATGGGATTTTTATTTCTAGTCTTTAGTGTTTCGCATCAAGGTTTTGCAACGTATTTAAATGAACCCCTTTACCATTTAATGCGTAGCTTACGTCAACAAAACTTAGACATGGTTTTTGTTGCTATGGCAGAATTGAGCCCAAAAATACTCGCTGTATTTTGGATAATTATGTTAGGGTTTTTTTTAATAAAAAGAAATTTTTGGTTAAGCTTACATTGGGGACTAGCAGGGGGATTAAGCTATGGTTTGGGTGATATATTTAAACATCTTTTAGATATAACTCGTCCCCATGGTTTAATCCAATCACCTCTTGGAGCATCTTTCCCTAGCGGACATACCGTTAGTGGCATTTCAATTTTGGGATTTTTCTCTGTATTAATTGCTATAGAAAAACCTAAACCACAACGAATGTTAATTTATGGATTTACTAGCTTCATTATTCTTTTAGTTATGTTTTCACGTATTTACTTAACTGCTCACTGGTTTAGTGATGTTTTAGCCGGCGCTTTGCTCGGAATTAGTATTCTCACTGGCCTGATACTTTCTTATCGTAGAAAAATAGAACATACAACTATTTCATCGACCAACATTGCTGCTTTGGGTATTTTAATTTTATTGCTTTGTTGGAGTGCTAATCTCGCCTATGGATATAAAAAATTATTCTTAAATTCTCAACTTTTTTTCCCAGAACAAACTATCAGTTTTAATATCTGGTGGAATAATGCTAAATCCCTAAAACCAATTTATCGTATAGGTCATTTTGGTCAAAAAATTGAACCGTTAAATATACAATGGGCGGGAAAACTCTCTGATATTCAAATTCATTTAGAAAAACATGCCTGGCATACACTTCCAAAAACGAAAATTTATACCACCCTGTATCAGTTGAGTTTGCATAACCATGATCCAAACCTACCTTTGTTTGTTTCCTCAAATGCAGGTGAAGCACCTGCGTTAACCATGACAAAATATTTTCCATCTACACATAGTTTATTAGTTTTAAATCTTTGGAGTTCTCATAAAAGCCTAAGCAATGGTTTTCCAATTTGGTTAGGTCTAATTCATTATCATAAAACATGGCATTTGCAATTTCAGCCGTTAAAAAAGCAGACTATTCCGCAACAGCTTAAACCGGCTGATCAGCTGTTGATACAAGATCTCAAACCCTTTATGGTAAAGAAAATAACCTATCCTACTTCCCAAATTACTGTGCTTTTTATTAAATAATTATTTAATAAAAGAAATAATTTTATAAGCGAGTTTTGCGACTAAAAAATCACAGCTATGTAGATGAGGGATAGGAGCAAGTTCATTAATATCAGCTCCTACGATAGTACCAATTTTGCTTGCTGCTGTAATAATTTCTATAGCATCTTCCCAAAATAGTCCACCTGGTTCTGGTGTCCCAGTTGCAGGCATCACACTTGAATCAAAACCATCTACATCGAATGTCAAATAAATTGGACGATTTTTTAAATGAGATACGATTTGCTTAATATCCCAACTTTTTTTATCTTTTCCCCAATAAATATGAATTCTATGACGATTTTCTTCAATAAAGGGAATTTCCTCTCTCGAAACATTGCGAATTCCCACTGAAACTACCTCAAGTTTCTCATGATCTAAACAACGTCTTATGGCTGAAGCGTGTGAGTAATGTTGGCCCTGATATCCATTTCGTAAATCAGCATGGGCATCGAAATGCAACATAATAATATTGTCGTATTTTTTCAGAAATGGACGAATAGCACCTATAGTAATAGAATGTTCTCCGCCAAAAACAAATGGAAATTTTTTATCATCTAAAACTTGTTCAACTATATTTTCTAGTTGTTGTAATGCATCAGGGATTGCCCTTTCAATCTTTGGTTCATCCAAAGTTACTATACCAATTTCGCGGAAAGGTTCGCACCACAAATGTTCATCGAATAATTCAACTTCGTGGGATGCATGAATAATGGCCTCCGGTCCCTTAGCTGTTCCTCCACCATAAGTAACAGAATTTTCAAGACCAAAAGGAATAATCACTACTTTAGCATCTTTATATGCAACTGCATCGTTCGGATCTAATCCTAAAAAACCTTTTTTGGGTATCATACATTGCATATTAAAATCTTTTTTTTTAATTGAATAATTTAACAAAACGTCGACGACTCCGAGCTTTCCAATAACCACGATGGTAAGCATCACTGGCTAAAAGTGGCAACACAGAGCTCGCTTCAGCAAAGACCATTTGTTCATAAGCTCTATCCACTTTACCCCATGAACAGGCTTCTTTTAAGGTTGAACTAGAACAAGCCCCATCACGAACATCTGCAACAGTGATTTGAATTGCATATTTATGCATTTCTACCGATTTACCAAGAATTTCAGCACACACGACTGTATCTTGGACGAAATTTTTTGGTACACCGCCGCCAATCATCAATAAGCCGGTTGTACCCGCTTTGATTTTAATATTTGTAAGCTCTCTAAAGTCTCGAATTGAATCAATTGTTATATGGTGATTTGGGTTTTTTACCTGATGAAGTACTAAACCAAATCCTGCGGAAGAATCCGTAAAAGCAGGACAGAAAATTGGAACATCGTGCTCATAAGCTAGTTGGACTAAAGAGTCTTGTTTTTTTGCATGTCCATTCGCTAAATAAGCACCCATTGCATGGATAAACTCTCGAGAACTATAGGCATGTGGTTTAAGATTATTCGCAATTTCTAAAATAACATGATCACAACGTTGGAGTTGCTCTTCATCAATATAAGTATCATAGATACGATCAATCTGTAAATCGCGTAATTTTCCATCATCAAATGAAGAACTTCCTTGATAATGTCGAAAACCTAACGCTTCAAAAAAATCCATATCAACTATGCTTGCTCCAGTAGCCACTATGGCATCCACCATGTTGTATTTTATTAAATCTGCGTATAACTTCATGCAACCACCCGCTGAAGTCGAACCTGCAATTGATAAAATTATGCTACAACGTTCATCCTGAAGCATAGCGTTAAAAATCTGTGTCGCACGCGCCAAATCTCGCGAAGTAAAGGACATTACAGCCATAGCATCTATAATAGGGCGTGCATCAAAAAGCGTAATATCAATATGCTCTACAAATTTATTCAATAGCTTTTCTTTTAGTGAATTTTTACAAACTTCTGTATCCATTAGTTTTCCTTATAAAAAATTTATTATTTAGCTACCAATTCTCGATATTTCCGCGAATGAGTTACGGAAGACATACTCATTATAGGTTTATCTGAAACTTCAATTACTCCTTCTTCTTGTTTAAAACCATTAAATCCTGTTGAAAGAGTTCGACCATAAGCCCCCACTTGACCAATTTCTATATAGTTTCCTTCTTTTATATCACTTGGCAAATAAAAAGGTCCCTCCATGTAATCTAAAGAATCACAGGTAGGGCCATAAAAACTAAATGGAATAAGATCTTTATTTTTATTATAAGATGTTTGTACTAAACGCACGGGAAAAATAAAATGCGGAATACCTGCATCAAAAAGACTTCCGTAAGTTCCATCATTAATATATAACTGATTTTTTTTTCTTGATTCTACACGTACAATAACGGAGGTACTTTCTGCCACTAAGCATCGACCGGGCTCACAAAGTAGTTCCATATGAGGAAATTTATTGGTAATTTCCCCAAACTCTTCGTGAATAGCATTAAAATAAATATCTAATGCGGGTGGTGTCATCCCAGGATAGATAGACGGAAATCCACCACCCACATCAAAATATTCAATCTCAGTTTTTGATTGGTTAATCAACTTATTAGCCAAACGTATAGCAATGCGATAGGCATCGGGGTGCATACATTGTGAACCAACATGAAAAGTAATACCAATTTTGAAAGCAACTTTTCTTATTTTTTTTAAAAGTTCAGGTGCTTCATCCAAATTAATACCAAATTTGGCTGATAAGTTGAATTCAGCAAACGTATTAGGAATTGCCAAACGTAAATGCAAGCATAAATCTTTAGCATTCTCAGTAAGTCTAATAATTTTTTTAAGCTCATCCAAACTATCTAAAGCAAAATGTCTTACTCCATAGTTAAAATACGCTTCCTGAATTGCAAAAGTAGATTTAACTGGATGCATAAAATATAGATCGGCATCAGGTATAAGCGATTTAATCATACGAATTTCTTCATATGATGCAACGTCAAAAGCATTAATACCTTGGTGTTGCAAAAGATTTATGATATGGTTTTCGGGATTAGTTTTAACTGCATATAAAATACGCCCGTGAAATCGAGTACGAAAGTAATTAATCGCACATTCCATAACTTTCGGTCTAAAAACAAAAACTGGTTGTGAAGGCTTGCTATTTATAACAGACGCAATTGTTCGTAGTTTCATTTTCATATACTCTCTTTTCAAAATATACTTTTAAAAGCTAGTATGTGCTTTTAAAATCTTTAAAGAGGTATTGTTTCTAGCATTGCCAGCCAGGAATATAAAGATGAACGCGGCGGTATTTACAGTCACAAGGTAAAATTTCATATTGAAAAACCAACCTTTTACAATGCTATTTTTTAACGATATCATCGTACGAACGATCCGATATCAACATCTTTTGCATTTGCGGTAAGGGATATTTATTAACCTTAAAAGTTTCTCTTTTCATTTAAGTTCTTTGCATTCCTTAATTAAATGCTTTTAATTTAAATTAACTCAAAATATGTATAGGCTAAAGTTTGTCTAAACAATCGATGCTAATCCGCATCTTATCTTCTAGACGCATCGCTGTTAAGCTTCTTCCCCATACGCAACCTGTATCTAAAGCATATACGTTGGGCTCATTTGTTTGACCCTGCAACGCTGCCCAATGACCAAACAAAATATTTAAATCTGTACTACGCCTATTGGGTATTTTAAACCAAGGAAGATAATTGTCCGATATTGGATTACCCCCTTTAGCTGTAAACTCCAAATTCCCTTTGATATCACAAAACCTCAAACGGGTCAAACAATTTGTAATGCACCGTAATCGCTCCCAACCTATAAGACTATCACTCCATTGAGAAGGTTCATTACCGTACATATTTTTTAAAAATTCAATATAATATTTTCCCCTTAAGATTGTTTCTACTTCTTCAGCACATAAAAGAGCTTTATCTAAATCCCATTCGGGTGGAAAACCTGCATGAACTAAGGTATACCCTAAAATCGCATCATGGTGCAATAAAGATCTGTTTCTTAACCAAATGCATAGTTCTTCCAAATCTGGCGCATTTAGAATAGCTTGTAAATTATTTTTTGGATCTAAACGCACGCCGGTATAAACAACAGATAAAAGATATAAATCATGATTGCCTAATACTACATGGCTATTTTTTAATTTTTTTATAAAACGCAAAACTTCTAATGATTTAGGACCACGATTTACCAGATCGCCGGTAAACCACAACGTATCATGAAGAGGGTCAAAGTTAATTTTGTCTAACAATTGTAGCAATGAGTCAAAACAACCTTGAATATCCCCAATCGCATAGGTTGCCATATCAAATTAATAACTATTTATGAGATTTTTAGCGGATGTTAAAGTTGGCGGTTTTTTTATTAGAAAAATCAAAGAAGAATCCCCTTGTAAAAAACGTTGAGGTGGATTTTTTTGATTTTCTTGAGTAGTAGATATCCCTCCAACTGCCCGATATCTTTTGCTAGAATCATTCAATCCTGACAAACCACCGAATGCTCTATATCGCTGGTCTAATTCGCTGATTGGAATTTGATAAAGTTGAAGAATAATATTAATAAATTGATTTTTTACAACTTCAGGAGATTCACAATTTTGATGTAACTCAGCAAACTCTTCAAAAAGTACCGTAGAAATCAATATTTTTCCATTTGATATGATAACTTTAGCATTTTTTTCGCCTATTACAATTTTTCCATTTTCAATTTCTTTGCGTAACCACTGTAAAAAAAGTTCGCCATTTGGATTATCTACAGAAATTGGTGCATTGATTCGATATTTTTCAATAATATCAATTTCAGCAAATGGAATCATAGACATAAAAGAAGTCATTGGAATGCGATCTTTTTTTCCAGACAATATATCAATCCAACTTTCTAAGACTTTTTTATCGCTTGCTATCCAATTTAAACAATCATTTTTTAAAAAAGTATCTGTAACACTATCTAAAATCTTGCCCGCAAGTATTGGTGTACTAGAATATTTTAAATTATCCTTATTTTCTTTTATATAATTGATTTTATAATAATATCCATGATTTATCATTGAAACTGAAAAAAAATTCCATTCATCAATTAATTGATGATTTTTATCATAAAGTAGAAGAGTATACTTAGCAATTAATTTTCCTATATCTAAAAATAATGCGGCGGTAAATGCAGCATAAATCCATAACGCATCACTATCAGAAATACTTTCAAAATCTGTTTTGTCAGGGAAAAAATATTTTAAGCATAATAAGAGCGTCCTTGTACTTCTTTGCAAACCTCTTTCCAAAAAACTAATTTCTTGCTTAAAAGCTTTGGTTCGCTTCAAAGGAATATCTTGAACAAATTCAGCAAATTTTTTAATAATTGGTAAGTAATAATCAAAACGCATAGAAGATTTAATAAGTAATTTTATAGTTTTAATTAATGCTAAATTATTTTCAGTATCTAATAAATAATCAGCTGTTTTAATAAGCTTTAGATCATTTAAATCTCGGAACATAACCATTTTTTGAATACCCACGAAATTTTAACATTTGAAGACTAATAAAATAATTATTTAAATAGATAAAATCTATTGATTAATGGAAATTTATTAAAATAACTAATAAGCATCGGCTTTATAAATTCCTTTTCAAAATGAGTTTTAAAAACCCCTACTAATTCTAAAAGTTAAGCTGTATTTTCCTCTCATAAAAAGATAAATTTCTATACAGTTTAGCATGGAACTGGCAAAATAATAATGCAATAATCCAGAGGTTTTTATGTCATTACCCTTAAAACGCAGCCAGACCAAACATTATTATGAAATAACTCCAAAGTGTTTCCCTCTTTCATGCCCTTTAAAAAATAGCAGTTTATGGGATTCTCATCCTAGAGTTTATTTACCTATTGCCAAAACTGGTCAAGTTACTTGCCCTTATTGCGGCACTGAATACTTTTTGAAAAATGAAATTAGTTAGCATAGTTATGGAATCCTTTCAATGAATGACTCTAAAAAAACTCTCATTGTGAGCCCTGCATGGATAGGGGATATAGTCATTGCGCAGTCTTTATTTAAATATATTAAGCAACATGACCCAGAGGTAATAATTGATGTATTAGCTCCTGCTTGGAGCCATGAATTATATTCTGTTATGCCGGAAATTAACGAAATATTCACCATGCCTTTTGGTCATTCTCAATTTCAATTTAAAAAACGCTGGCAGCTTGGAAAAGAATTGAGAAATAAAAAATATCACCAGGCAATTATTCTTCCAAATTCATGGAAATCTGCAATAATTCCTTTTGCAGCTCGGATTCCTTTAAGAACAGGATGGCTTGGCGAAATGCGTTTCGGGCTACTAAATGATTGGCGAATTTTAAATAAAAAAATACTACCTTTGATGGTCCAACGTTTTCTTGCCTTAGGGAATATTAAAGCCCTAGCTAATCAAAATTTAGGTTGGCATACTTTTCAACCACATCTTGAAATTAACCGTAGTTACGATATTAGAAAATTTAAAGAATTATTCTTAATTGAAGAAAAACCTTTACTTATATTATGCCCTGGTGCTGCTTATGGGCTTGCTAAATGCTGGCCTGCAGAATATTTTGCAGAAATCGCTAATTATAAAAAATCAAAAGATTGGCAAATTGTATTACTCGGCTCTAAATCTGATGAATCCATGGGGGATAGAATTGAGAAACTAACTAAAAATTCTTGTATTAATCTAATTGGTAAAACATCTCTATTAGATGCTTTACACATTTTATCTTTTGCAAAATTAGTTATTAGTAATGATTCTGGACTTATGCATCTAGCCGCAGCGTTAGATCGGCCTTTAATTGCACTCTATGGCTCAAGTAGTCCAGAATTTACCCCACCTTTATCAGTTAAAGCTAAAATAATCTATCTAAATCTTAGTTGTAGTCCTTGTTTTGAAAGAGTATGTCCACTTATTCATTTCAATTGTTTAAGACAATTAACGCCACAAATTGTTCTAAGTGCTATTGAAGATTTAATCAACAATAAAAAATTATTTACCGATACAAAAACTTGAGAAAATTTTTCCTAATAGATCATTTGTCGTAAATTGACCAGTAATTTCTCCTAAAAAATTTTGTCCCATTAATAAATCTTCAGCAAGTAACTCAGGAAATTGATTTTCTTTTAATTTTACTAATCCATTGTTTAGGGCAATTTCGGTATTAGTTAAAGCTTCTAAATGTCTTCGTCTAGCACTAAAATTACCTTCAGGAGAAATTATATAGCCTGCACATTTTTTTAAATAATTAAACAGTAATGTTAAACCTTCACCTGTTTTTGCGGATAATTTAATTACATCAAAACCCATTTCAGTATTTATATCCGCTTTTTCTTTCTTAAGATCGATTTTATTTCTTATAATAATTATTCGTTTATCTATAAAAAAATCATTAAAAAAAATCTGTTGTTCTTTCCAAAATTTTAAATCTCCAATTGATGTTGTCTCATGATCAACAACCCATAAAATTAAATCTGCTTTAACTATTTCGGTTAATGTTCTTTTAATACCTTCTTTTTCAATTTCATCATTGGTAATTCTTAACCCGGCCGTATCAACAACATTTAATATTAAACCTTCAATTTGAATCTTTTCCCTAATAACATCACGAGTTGTGCCTGGAAAAGAAGTCACAATTGAGGATTCTTGAGCACTTAATTTATTTAATAAACTTGATTTTCCCGCATTAGGTGGTCCAACAATAGCTAAACTTAACCCTTCTTGCAACAAAGTGCCTTGTTGAGCTAACCTTTTTATTTCTCGAATATTATTAAGAATAGAAAGTAATTTATTAATAACTTCGTTATTTTTTAAAAAATCTATATTTTCATCAGAAAAATCTATCGCGGCTTCTAACCATGTTCTTAAGTCTATTAAGATATCTCTCATTTGATTAATACGTTGCGAAAAATCTCCTTGTAGTGAACGCATAGCTGCACGTGCTGCTTGCTCTGACTCTGCATTAATTAAATCTGAAATAGCTTCTGCTTGCACAAGGTCAAGTTTTGAGTTTAAAAATGCCCGCTCGGTGAATTCACCTGGTCTAGCCAATCGAGCCCCTAGCTGCATTACACGCTTCAAAAGGCAATTTACAATGACAGGCCCCCCATGACCTTGCAGCTCAAGAACATCTTCGCCAGTAAAGGAATACGGGGCAGGAAAATATAAAGCAAGACCTTCGTCGATAACGCTTCCATCTTCTGATAAAAATGAAAGATATTCTGCATATCTCTTTTTAGGGACTCGACCCAGTAGTTGAATAGCGATATGTGGAATATTGGAACCTGAAACACGAACGACGGCTACTCCCCCTCTACCATGAGGTGTAGCAAGAGCTACAATAGTTTCATTGTCACTATTTAAAATTGCTTCAAAATTATTCACTCACTTCTAACCAGAGTTCATCGCTTTTTTTTGGATAAATCAATGCTCACTCGACGCATAATAAACCATTGTTGTAAAATTGAGAGTGTATTATTCACAACCCAATATAATACTAACCCCGAAGGAAAATTCAAAAATAAAGCAGTAAAGAAAATAGGTAAAAACTGCATCACTTTCGCCTGTGTTGGGTCTGGCGGCGGCGGATTAAGGCGTTGTTGAACAAACATAGTAATACCCATTAAAATGGGTAATATATAATAAGGATCTTTGGTCGATAAATCGTGAATCCAAAGTATGAATGGCGCTTGTCGTAACTCAACACTCTCTAAAAGCATCCAATAAAGCGCAATAAATACAGGGATCTGCACCAATATTGGTAAACACCCGCCCAAAGGATTCACTTTTTCGGCTTTATAAAGCTCCATAGTAGCTTGTGTTAACTTTTGCTTATCATCACTATAACGCTCTCTTAAGGCCTGTAAGCGCGGTTGTAAATTTCGCATGCTGGCCATAGAGCGGTAACTTTTAGCCGACAAATGATAAAAAGCTAACTTGATTAATATTGTTACTATAACTATAGACCATCCCCAGTTTCCAACATATTGATGGATATGTTTTAGTAACCAAAAAAGCGCCATTGAAATGAACCATAAAATTCCATAATCAACGGTCAAATCCAAGTTAGGGGCAACAACTTTTAAACGATCCATAATTTCTGGGCCTAGATAAAGTTTGCTCTGGCTGACAAACTTCATACCTGGCTGAACCTGAAAAGGCACACCTACCATACCTAAAGTGTAAATATCACCCTTTGCATAACTGTAGAAATGGAACTTTTGCCCAACCGGAGGTACCCATGCGCTTAAAAAATAATGTTGTAACATGGCTACCCAACCATCTTGAGTAGCTAAGGAGATATTTCCTTGGCCCATTTTATCGAAACTGATCTTTTGGTAAGGCTTGTCTTGAGTAGAAATCGCCCCTCCCGTATATGAGCTAATATTAAATAAACTATGTTCTTGAGCGATTTTCTTTTGTTGAAATTGGACGTAAAGGCGTCCTTCCCAAATAGAAGATGAATGATTTGATATTTCGTAGCTTACTGGAATTAAATAATCGTTTCTTTTAAATGTAAATTGTTTTTGAACCTGTGCTTTCCCACAAGTATTACAGATTAAATTAATTTTAAGCTCAGATTGCCCTGGGTCTAAACTATAATTATTTTTAAGGCTATGGTATTGAAATACCTGTTTTTTATCAGATAACACTAATCCGCTTTTAGCCACATAATAATTCGCTGCATCAGAACTCAGTAGTTGAAATGGAAAAGAGCTAACCTGATTAGGATGCTGTGGATACTGCAGAAGGTTAGCTTTGACAATATTTCCTCCTAAAGTATCTATCCAAATATCAAGTACATCAGTTTTTACATGTATAAAACGCTGTTGTTGGTTGTTTTTAATTGGAACGGTCGTTTCAGTCAGCGTCGAAAATTTTATTTCTTTATTATTAATCAATTGCTTTTTTATAAGATTGACAGATCCTATTTCTTGACTGTTTGGCGGATATTCATTTTGCCATGCATTCCATAACATAAATGCTACAAGAAACAAAGCACCTAATAAAAAAACACGAGCCAGTTCCATATAAGTTAACTCATTTTGGTTGGTAGTTTCGAAATGGGAAGTGGTGGGACAGGATCATATCCACCGGTATGCCACGGATGACAACGTAATATTCGACGTACAGCCATATACGATCCCTGACAGGAACCATATTGTCTTATTGCTAGCTGAGCATAATTTGAGCAGCTTGGATAAAAACGACAATTGTGCCCTATTAAAGGGCTAATAAGATAATGGTAAACCTGCAATAAAAAGATCAGGCTCTTTTGTAGTAAATTTCTAACCTTGACCATTGTTTATCTAAATCACACAACAAAACTTGATTATTATATAAAGACCGATTTGTGACCACTATTACAATATCTACTTCAGGTAACCTACTCTGATTAAGCCGAAAACTCTCGCGAATGAGGCGTTTTAGCCGATTTCTAGCTGACGCACTTGGAATTATCTTTTTTGCAATAGCTAAGCCTAACCTAGCGTACCCCAAGCCATTTAGCCTAGTATAAACAACTAATCCACCTTGGCTCTGTTTACTTCCTAATCGAAAAGCCCGTTGAAAATCTTCCGCTCGTTGTAGTCGTAATAATCTAACGAAACCTTGGTTAGTCTTTATCAAATGAAGAAATAACCTAAAATTAGGCAGTTAAACGTAATCGGCCTTTTGCACGACGTCGTTTAAGGATTAAACGCCCTTTTTTGGTGGCCATTCGAGCTCTAAATCCGTGCGTTCTTTTACGTTTAAGATTACTGGGTTGATACGTTCTTTTCATAATTATAACTACCGCTATAGGGTCTTTTGCTTTGTAAAGATGACGTATCTTAGGTGACCCTATTTAGATTGTCAATTCATTCAATCTAAGGTCTGTCTAATCTAGAATAATTTATACAATGAAGGACATTCTCCTAATTGAATTTTTATATGTATTTATAATGAGGAGTATAAAAAACCCTGATGATATTTTAATTTCCAGATTAAATCCATATAAAAGACTAATATATATCTATTTAGATAGATATAACTAGCTATTAAATCTCATCCCACAATAACATCTCATTTTTTTCTTATGGTGTTTATAACCCTATTATTATAATAAATTATTTTAAATAGATAGGTGTGATAATAAAGCAAGGAGATTTCTGTTATTAACTAAATTTTTATTATATTTTTCATAGAGTTAACTGCAAAATTAGAAAAGGATAAGTTGGGAATAAATGTGAATGACTCGATGTCGATTTTACGGCAAGACAATTATCATTTTTTTTTAACATATGTACACACAGGCTAGTTAGTAATTATTAACAGATTTTAAATTTGTACAAAAAGTAGCTTGAATAAGAAAGTTGTAAGATTTTAAGAGTTTAATTGTTTATATCACTGGCAATTTTTGTAATCTGATAAGTTGTATTTTCTTTTCAATACAAGAAAAATTTTTTACAGTGCAAAGTAATTTTTTAGCAAAAACTCTATATTTCTATGCGTATAAAAATTACAAGCAAATTTTGACTATCTTTTTTTCATGAGTTTAGGCTAGATAAGCTATAAGAATTATGATATGAACTTAGGTCGGTTAAACCTTTTATTTTATGTGATAGAGGAATTATTGTGGCAACCGCTTTAGCAACGTTCGTTTGGCAAAAATGTTTAGATCGATTACAAGATCATATATCACTCCAAGATTTTAATACTTGGATACGACCGTTGCAGGCAGAACAGAAAGAAGACCAGCTTGTTTTATGGGCACCTAACCAATTTGTATTACATTGTGTGAATGAGAGGTTTTTGGTTCATATCAATCAGATTTTGACTCAATTAGATGAAGCACCACCAGAAGTTATATTGAGAGTCGGTAGTCGCAATAACCAGACACCTCAAATCTCTCCAATATTAAGAAATACTCAAGACTTTAAAGGGAAATCAAAGGTTGTAAAAGTTTCAGCAACACACATAAATTCTAATTTTACATTTATAAATTTTGTCGAAGGTAAATCCAATCAACTAGCGCGTGCCGCTTCTGTACAGGTTTCAGAAAATCCTGGAGGTGCATACAACCCTTTATTACTTTATGGAGGAGTGGGATTAGGTAAGACGCATTTAATGCATGCAATTGGTAACGCTATTTTGCTAAAAAATCCACATGCCAAAGTGTTATATTTACATTCTGAACGTTTTGTTGCCGATATGATTAGAGCATTGCAAACCAATACAATCAATGATTTTAAAACTTATTATCGCTCGTTAGATGCGTTATTAATTGATGATATTCAATTTTTTGCAGGGAAAGATCGTTCACAAGAGGAATTTTTTCATACATTTAATACTTTATTAGAAAGTCAGCAACAAATTGTATTAACTTGTGATCGATACCCTAAAGAAATGTCTGGAGTAGAGGAACGGTTAAAATCACGTCTAGGTTGGGGTCTTACTGTTGCTATTGAACCTCCTGATCTTGAAACTCGAGTGGCTATTTTAATTAGTAAAGCAGAACAAACCAAAATAAGTTTACCTCAGGAAGTTGCTTTTTTTATTGCGAAACGAATTCATTCCAATGTAAGAGAGCTTGAAGGCGTATTAAAACGGGTAGTAGCTTATGCACAATTTACAGGATTACAGATCACGCTTGAGTTAGTGCGTGAAGCTATAAAAGATGTACTTGCTTTGCAAGATAAATTAGTAACAGTAGATAATATTATTAAAACTGTTGCTGAATATTATAAAATTAAAGTTTCTGATTTACTTTCTAAACGTCGTACTTCTTCTTTGGCACGGGCACGACAAATTGCTATGGCACTTGCAAAAGAATTAACAAATCATAGTTTACCTGAACTTGGTCGTGCTTTTGGTGGACGTGATCATACAACGGTATTGCATGCATTCCGAAAAATACAAGAATTAAAAAAAACCAATACCGGAATTGCGGAAGATTTTATAAATTTATTGCGTACTTTATCGAGTTGAGGAAGAAAAATGCAATTTACAATTAATCGTGAAACCTTATTGAAACCTTTACAATTGGTAACGGCTGTGATTGAGCGGCGCCAAACTTTGCCTATATTGTCCAATCTTTTAATTCAATTGAATGATAAAAATTTATCCTTTTTGGGCACAGATATGGAAGTTGAATTAAAAGGCCGTATTATTTTAGAAAAATCAGGAGAATCTGGGGCGACAACTGCACCGGCTAGAAAACTAATGGATATTTGTCGAAGTCTACCTGAAGATAGCGAATTAAGGTTTCAACAAAAAGGCGATAAACTATATCTTCAATGCGGTCGTAGTCGATTTAATTTATCTACTTTACCAGCAACAGATTTTCCTATGAGTGAGGCATTAGATAATAATCCTGAACAGTTAGAGTTTGTCTTATCACAAAAAGGTTTACGTTCTTTAATAGAATCGACTAATTTTGCTATGGCCCAACAAGATGTACGTTACTATTTAAATGGAATGCTGTGGGAATTAGGTCAGGGAAGCTTACGAGCTGTCGCAACGGATGGTCATCGTTTAGCGCTTAATGTAAAAGAAGCAAATATAATGGTAGACAGTAGTCAAATTATAGTTCCTAGAAAAGCTATTTATGAGCTTTCGCGTTTATTAAGTGATGAAGAAAACGATAGCTTAACTATTTTCTTAACTAAGAATCAGTTAAAGGTCCATATGCAGGATTATACATTTACATCTAAATTAATCGATGGCACATTTCCTGATTATGATAGGGTTATCCCACAAAGCGGGGATAAAATTTTAGAAATAGATCGAGATTTGTTCAAAGCCTCTCTATCACGAGTGGGTGTTTTGTCGAATGATAAACATAAAAGTGTTTGTTTAGAGTTAAAAAATGATCTATTACGCATTTTTGCTAATAATCTCGAACAAGAGGAAGCTGAGGATCATCTCGATGTGTTTTATCGAGGAGAGGATATAAGCATAGCCTTTAATATTAGCTATCTTATGGATGTATTAAATAGTTTGCCAGCCGGATTGGTTAAAATGACATTAACATCTACAGAAGCGAGTGTAAGGCTTGAGGCTAAAGAAAAGGATGCTAGTGTATACGTTATTATGCCTATGCGTTTGTAATGTTTTATGCAATTGGTTCGTTTGAAAGCAAATTGTTTTCGAAATCTTGCTGAATTAGATCTTGAGTTTTCCCCTTGTTTTAATTTCATTTATGGACCAAATGGTAGTGGAAAATCTAGTTTACTTGAAGCTATTTATTTTTTAAGTTTAGGCCGCTCATTTCGTAGTAATTTGGCAAGTCGAGCTATTCAGTATCAAGCAAAAAGCTTTAATTTATTTTCAGTCATTATAGGACAATGCTCCACAACTTTGGGCCTAGAAAAAATACGTCAAGGAAAAACAAAGATAAAAATTGGTAATAATGTTAATTCTGTTAGTGAATTGGCTAAATTATTACCATTACAACTTATTAATCCCAACAGTTATCACTTATTAAGCGGCGGCCCTCGGGCGCGTAGACAGTTTATCGATTGGGGTGTGTTTCACGTGGAACCACAATTTTTTCAGGTATGGCAACGATTCCAGCAGATATTAAAGCAACGAAATGCAGGTTTACAACAGCAAATTCCAACTAATCAAATTACAATTTGGGACGCAGAATTAGTAGAAGCTGCTAATGAACTGACTCTAATGCGAGATAAATACATACAACAATTAACGCCTTTAATTACTGAATTACTTAATAAATTGCTTACATTACAAGGTTTGAACATCGATTTTTATCAGGGTTGGGATAAAAAATTTAGTTTAAGTTCAATCATAGCGAATTCGATAGGTCGAGATTACAAGTTGGCCTATACACAATTTGGCCCACATAGAGCTGATTTATTAATAAAGTTAAATGGAAATCCTGCCCATGAAGTGTTGTCACGGGGCGAGCAAAAATTATTAACCTGTGCATTACAGTTGGCGCAAGGTATATTATTAAAAAATATAACAACTAAGTCATGTATTTACTTATTTGATGATTTATTTGCAGAACTGGATTCGAGTAAGCAAAATATTCTTATGCATTTACTCCAAAGTCTGGAATCACAAGTTTTTATTACGGCAATAGAAGAAACTTTGATAAAAGGGTTGGAAACCCGCGTATTAGGGAAAATATTTCAGGTTAAGCAAGGTAAAATTATGGAAAAATATTAAATTTAATAATCAATATTCGATATATTGAGGAAATAATATGAATCCTTGGTTAATTTTAGTAGTGGCTGGTTTATTTGAAGTAGGTTTTACAACTTGTAAGAAATTATCAGAGGGGTTTACCCAGATAAAATATACATTATGTTTTTTATTTTTTGCAAGCCTATTTCTTTTAAATAAAGCTATTGCGAAAATCCCTCTGGGGACTGCTTATGCGGTGTGGACAGGAATAGGTGCTTTTGGCATGGCTTTAATCGGAATATTATTTTTTAAAGACCCTTTATCATTAATTAGGGGTGCTTTTTTTAACTTTATTAATAATCTCGATACTCGGATTAAAGCTTGTATCAAGCAGATAGTGATGTTTCACGTGAAACATCACTTGACATTAGATATAGCTAAAAGTTTTTTAAGTCATCTGTAAACATTTCTTGATATTGGAAAGCTTTATTGATTTCTGGATCAGGATCCATCATTGGATTGTGATCTGAGAAAGGGTCAAAAGATTTGTTAGGAGTAGCGTCTGAATTTTTCTTGGCTTTTAATGCATTCACAATGGCATATATGGGCGCTACTTGTGCTTTCACCTTAGTTTGCTGATAATATCCTTCAATTACTTGGCTTCGTTGTTGTTGGTTTAATTGATCCACTGCCTTGAGGTATCCCAAAAATCATAGACGTCCGCAGGCAGCCAATAAGAAGGAAAAAATAAGTAAAACTGAATAAGTCATTTTTTCATACGATTTACCGTTATGTTTAATAATTAAACAAATGGTCAAAAATTAAAAAAACTTAGGTAAAAAGCAAGCTAAATTTGTGCAAAAAAACCTATTTTAGTGGGCAGCCCCTTACAGATTGGCTTTAATTATTATTAGATGAAAGAGCGTTAGCTACAGCGTAAATCGGAGCTACTTGTGCTTCAGTTTGTTTACGTTGGTTATAGCCTTCAATTACCTGGCTACGTTGTTGTTGGTTTAGCTGTGCCCATTGTTCTTGAGATATGCCAAATACACGAGGAGGACCGCATGCCGTTAGCAAAAAAGGGATAAGAAATAGAAGAGGAAAGGCAAAATATTTCATAAAAATGAATGTTGTTAGGAAAAAATACCTAATATTCTTCATAAAAGCAAGATAATTTTGACTGAACTAAGATCTAAATAAATTAAAGTCGTGATCAAGTATAGTGCGGATTATAATTTTCTAGGTTAGCGCTTAAACTTTCTCTCTCATCGAATACAAAACAAGTTCCTTTAAAGTGATTTTCTCCGCATTTTTCAAAGTAATTTAATATTCCGCCCTCTAGCTGATAAACTTCTTTATATCCATTTTTTAAAAGGTACACTGCTGCTTTTTCACAGCGAATTCCACCAGTACAAAAAGTAACAATTGGCATGTGTTTAAGTCTCTCAGGCAATTTTTTTACTGCATTAGGAAAATCTCGAAACCGTTTAAGATCTAAATTTAAGGAATTTTTAAAACTACCGTGTTTAATTTCAAAAGTATTTCGGGTATCCAAAAGCACTAACTCGGGTTTATTTTCTAGCCAAACATTGAGTATTTCAGGAGTAACATAAGGGGCAGTAAATTTTTCGGGATTAATGCTTTGAAGACCAAAAGATATAATTTCTTTTTTCAGCTTGACTAACATTTTTTTAAAAGGTTGAAAATTAGAAAAACTTTTTTTAAATTCTAAATTCTGGAAATATGAAAAAGTAGTTAGAAAATTTTCAAAAGAGCGAATACAATCACTTTTCCCGGATATAAATAAATTAATTCCTTCAACACTCAACAATATGGTTCCTTTCAAACCTAATTCTTTCGCTTTTGATTTAAGTAAAATTTGTAATTCGGGTAAAATACAGTCAGATAGTTGAACAAAGCGATAAGCAGATATATTTATAATAGATAACATAATGTCATTTCAGATAGTTATAACATAAGTAATTTAAATAGAACTTTCTGGTGCTGGAACCAGGATTCGAACCCGGGACCTACTGATTACAAATCAGTTGCTCTACCAACTGAGCTATTCCAGCATTTATAGAAGAGGCAAATTGTAGTCAATTTAAAATAAATTAGCAATTTACTGTTAAGTATTTTTTTATGGTAAATATATCACGTTCGTATATCGATACATCTGATTAATTTTCTTTGTGTTTTCATGATATTCTGCTGCAAATTATTGCTTTTCTATTTAAGGCGCATATGGATGTAGATAGCCACTACAATAACTTTGGTTTTCTTCGATTGATTGCCGCGTCCATGGTACTTATTAGTCATCAATTCGCGTTAACGGGTCTCCTGAGCCGTGTATTGGTGATCAGAGTTGGGGGTCCTAATATTTTTTTCAATAAGCGGGTATCGTAGCTCATAGTTGGGACCGTGATCCAAATATTTTACGATTTTTAATAAGACGTATACTTAGAATTTTTCCAGGATTTGTGGTCATAATGTTGCTTACTACTATTTGGACCGTTGATTTCGATATTTTCTGTAAAAACTTATTTTTCCATGCTGGTGAAGGAAATGACATCATTTAACCTTATAAGCAAATATGTTCTGCCAGGTGTGTTTACAACAAATCCACTTCCAAATGCCGTGAACGGATCGTTATGGACACTACCAATAGAATTCGTGTGGGCGTAACAACTATAGAAATTTATTTTTGATGTTATCTGTTGTATTTGCGTTATTCGTTTTTTTGTTAGCAACTCTTATCACAGAAGTGAGCGTTGGGGGGATATATGGAAATATTTGGTGCTTTTTTTATTTATGGAGTATGCATGTATCAGTTTCAGGACGTTTGGATGAAGCACCTTAAATATACTGCATTTGTTATCTCTATTTTGGTTTGCTTATTTATCCGGATGGGTGAGCAACATTTTGCACTATTTTTAATTTTACCAGCTTTAATAATTATTCTTGGCAATATGTCAACTCCGATCCTGAGAAATACAGGGTATTTTGATGATCTTTCATATGGAATCTATATTTATGCTTTTCCTATACAGCAAACTATTATCATGTTAGGGAAAAATGGTTTATTGTTATGGCTTGAGTTCATCATATCCTTTTTTATTACCATTATGCTATCATTTTTATCGTGGCATTTAGTTGAAAAGCCTACACTAAAACTTAAAAAAGCAAATTTTTTATTTACAATATAAATCGATGGATAGAAACGGAAAATTTATGAATAGTGAGTATACGCAGCGATAACAGGAAGGATATTTGATTAAGCCAATTAAAAAGACGATGATGACTGGAACGCAAAAGAGAAAAGGAATTTTTCAATTAAGAAAGATTTTTAAGTAAAATTATATCAACAAAGGTCTGATTCATAGAAAATTAATCATAAAGATTTTAATATGTTGTTATTTTTATGAATCGCACAAATTGTAAGATTTTAACTTTACTCTAATTTCTCCGCTATTAAAATATTGCAGTTTATTTTTAATTAATACACAAAGTTGACCTTCTGCATTTATTCCCTTAGCTATTCCTTCTATGACATTCGTTTGATTTTGGATTGTGATTAATTTACCCGTTAAATTATCAAGTCTTTGCCAATCTTGCAAAAAATAACTTAAACCTTTAGCTTCGAATTCAAAAAGTGTTTGAAGTAAATTTTTTAAAATGAGACCCGCTAATTGATTACGTTTAGGTGGCAAGTTTTGGAGAGAAAAAATACTTGTAATAGCCTGGTCTTTAGTAAAGTAATGAGTGGATGGATTGTAAAGGTTTAAGCCAATTCCTATAACCAATTTATGAATTTTTTGCTCAAAAGATCGCGATTCGATTAAAATCCCAGCCAATTTTTTTCCTTCATAAACAATGTCATTAGGCCATTTGAGCCTTATTTTTTTTAATCCGTATTGTTCAAGGGCCTTAACAATAGCTATACCTACTGCTAAAGTTAATCCGTCCAATTTATTAAGCGAGTTGGAGATTTGCCATAAGAGAGATAAAGCAATATCTTTTCCAAAGTTAGAATACCAGGTACGTTTAAATTGTCCACGACCAGTCGTTTGCTGTTCTGCAAAAACTGCGTAATTACCAATATATTCTGTTCTATTTAGCAAATAATTATTGGTTGAGTCAATAAGTGTTAATACTTCTAGTTGGGAAAGTAACTGCTGTGTTTCACCTAATTCTTTATTTATCCTAGAAGCATTAAGTAACTCTAAACCGCCAGAGATACGATAATTATTGTCGTTAACAACCTCTAAATTTATTGATAGATCTAATATTTGCTTTAATACTAGAGGAACCATCTTGTCAGGAACTCCTAGAAACTCACATATTTCTTTGTCTGAGTGGAATTCCCCATCTGCTAACAAATTTAAAATAGATTTTAACAAAATTGAAATCTCAATAGGTGATGTTTTTTAGGATTTATCTAAAAATCTAAATTTTATCATTTTTATTGTTAATTGTTTATTCTTAAGTTAAGCAGTGGCCTGATAATTTCTCCAAAATATGAAGCGGGGCTGATTTGGGATTCGCCATAGCTGTAGGCGGTAAATAAAAGGTTTGTTCAAGCAAATATTGCCCTGAAATGGCTGCATGTGATACTTGATCAGTAGAAACTATCCAGCTTGTACCCGGGGGAAAACTGATTTCTTTATATTTTACTTGTTTTTGATAATCCATGTCGAGTTTCATACTGTCATGAATTTTTAACATAATATGATCATAATGAGTACGGATGCTTTTAGTGATCCCTAACCAATACAAAAATTTAGCACTACCAGGGATAGGTTTATTAATTTTTGGTAAAAAACGTTGAGCTACTTCTTCAAAGCTTTCTCCGATATGCCAAACTCGATGTTCACCATAAGGGTTGATATTACAAAATAAACGAACAATTCGATGTCCTTGGTTAGGATTTGCAGCAAAGGCATCTACATGTAAGCGGCGATCATCTTTTCGTGCAGAAGTTTTACGGTTTCTTATTTGTACTGGCCGATAACTAGTTCGACCTATGGTAAGTGAATTGGTATATTGTGCAAATAAAGAGCTCATGAAACAATTAGCCTGTTCGGAAAAACGAGCTAACATTAATTTTAAACATACTTGATGTTTTTGATCCGTTTTAATACCTTTTAAATGATTTTTTTTTAAATTGAAACTAATATTTTTTGTTTTTTTGTTTATTAAATAAGGAATAAATAGCATCCGTTCGGATGGATCTATATTAAACGAAAGTTGTGGACAAAAAATAATTTTTCCAGACTCGAGATCAGAAATTGCATTTTCTTGTTCATGTTGTTTAAATTCTATATCCCAAGCAGCAGCTGTACAGATAGAGAAAATATCCATCTTTGAATTAAATCCATTTTAAAAATTTTATTCTATAGCTTTTTTTGTTAATTTTCCAGAATGATCACTAAAAATAATAGTAATTTGATCAATTTTAAAATCCTAATCTATTTAATTATTTTTTAATAAATCTATAACTTAAAGCTTCCATTAAATGCGAAGTTTCGATTTTTTTACTTTCTGTTAAATCTGCGATAGTACGTGCTATACGTAAAATTCGATGGTAAGCACGAGTTGAAAGTTGAAATTTTTCTAAGGCATTTTGTAAAATTTTTTGATTTTTATTAGATAACATGCATGAAATCTCAAGATTTTTACCGGATAAATTATGATTAAGTTTTCCAAATTTGTTTAGTTGTAAAGTTTGAGCTTTCTTAACTCGATCTCGAACTGTCTTGCTATTTTCCTCCTTGCTTTGTTGAAAAAGATAAGTTTTTGGTAACGGATTTAGTTCAATGCAAACATCTATTCGATCCAAAAAAGGTGCAGATAATTTTTTGCGATACCGCTGAATTTGTTGTGGCATACATATACATTGCTTTACCTGACTACCAAAATGTCCACATGGACAAGGATTCATAGCTGCAACTAATTGGAAATTAGCTGGAAATTCAGTTTGTTTGGCTGCGCGTGAGATAGTTATATTCCCTGATTCTAAAGGTTCGCGTAACGCTTCTAATACTCGGCGATCAAATTCGGGTAATTCATCTAAGAATAAAACGCCATGATGTGCTAATGATATCTCTCCTGGTTGAGGGGGATTCCCCCCTCCAACCAGTGCAATGCTTGAAGCAGTGTGATGTGGTCTACGAAAGGGCGGATATCTCCAAGTATTTAATTCCAGGGATTGACCTCGGATAGAATGTATCGCAGCAAGCTCAAGAGCGTCTTCATCATCGAGTAGAGGTAATAAGCTTATTAAACGAGAAGCAAGCATTGTTTTTCCAATCCCCGGAGGACCGATCATTAATAAATTATGTTTTCCTGCAGCGCAGATTTCTAAAGCTCGCTTTGCATGGGCCTGACCATGCACTTCAGATAGATCAGGTAATTCACGATGTTTAAGTTTAGGGAAGTCTGCATGGTAATGTGCTAAGGGTTTTCGTCCATGTAAATGCGAACAAATTTCTAAAATATTTTTAGCGGGTATGATGTTGGTTTTTTTGTTGAAGCTGGCTTCTTTAGCATTTTCGAAGGGTAATACAATAATATGGTTAGCTTTTTGTGCTGCTAAAGAAGAAGGTAAAATGCCGGATACGGGTCGAAGTTCGCCGGATAGTCCTAGTTCACCAATAAATTCATACCGTTCAAGCATACTGCTAGGTATCTGATTAGAAGCAGCCAAAATACTTAATGCAATAGGTAAATCAAATCTGCCGCCTTGTTTGGGAAGATCAGCCGGGGCGAGGTTGATAGTTATTCGCCGAACAGGAAATTGAAATTGCGCATTAATTATAGCGCTACGTACCCGGTCCCGAGTTCCTTTTACCGTCGTTTCAGGAAGTCCAACAATAGATAAGTTAGGTAAACCATTTGATATATGGGATTCAACAGTAACTGGAAGCGCTTCAATACCAGCATTTGCACGAGTTTGTAAAATAGCTATCGACATAATCAGTTCCTTCTGTATTTATTATTTTAATTTTCCGGTCAAATTTATACTATAAATTCCTTTTTTTTACATTTTTTTTGTTTTTTTCTTTATCTAAATGATTTTCTAAATGCGCGATTTGCTTTTCTAGAGTATTTATTTTAGCTCGTGTTTTTGTTAAAACTTTTTTTTGTACATCAAATTCTTCTCTTGTTACTAAATCAAGTTTTGTCAGCATACTTTGTAAGATAACCCGAAAATTTTTTTCCAAGTCTTTTCTAAATTTATTTAATCCTGGTGGCAGACTTTCGCTAAGTCGTTTTACGGTATCATCAATAAATTTTGTATCAAACATGTAAGAAATTCCTCTTTATTAAATTACTATTTTACCCTAATTTTCTATTATACGTTGAGATAATTAATTATTTTGAGAGCAAATATTGTAAAGCGATTTTAAATGTGGATAATTGATCATCAATAATCAAGGTATATTGTTGTTCAGAATTTAATAAAGGCTCCACTAATTCTTTTTGATATTCTAAAATAGTTGAGTTTGCTTCAGAGATTTTATTATTACGAACATTGCGTTTATTAATTCGTTGAATTATTTTAAGATCATTGATTCGGCAATTAAGTATATAAAAAGGTACTTTTAAAAGCTCAGCTAAATTATAGAACATTAATCGTTGGCTATGAAGAAGAAATGTGGCGTCAATTATTACAGTGAACCCTGCTTTAATAGAAATTTTTGCTAACTTCAGAAGTTTATTATAAGTTTTCTCTGTTGATTGAGGAGTATAAATTCCTCCATAAGGTGTGGAATTGGAATTTTCAAATAAAGGTATGCTAAATAATTGTTTACGTATGATATCGGAACTTATTTGGATGGCACCACATTCAATGGCAATTTTTTTTGCTATAGTTGATTTTCCCGATCCAGCAAGTCCATGCATAATGATTAAATTTGGTTTTTTAGGACGAGTATAAAATTCTGCTAGATTTATGAAATTGTAATAATCATTACGAATATCTAATTTTTCTCTATCATTTAAATTTTTCTGGTTTAACCGAAATAAAGCTATTTTGGCGCGAACTACTGCGCGATAAGAAAGATAATAAGTTAATAAATTTAGCCCTTCATAATCTCCAGTAAACTGTAGATAAGTATTGATTAATTGATTAGCTAGCTTGGGTTGCTTTTTCCCTGCTAGATCCATCGCTAAAAAAGCAAGATCAGCAATGACATCCGTCCATCGTAAGTCTTCATTGAATTCTAATCGATCAAAAAGGACAAGTTTATTATGATAGAGAATAATATTTGCTAAATGTAAATCTCCATGACAGTCACGAATAAAACCCTGTTTTTTACGTTTTTCAAATAGTTTTTGATGCATAATAAATTGTTCGTTAGCCCATTTCTCTAATTTCTCTATTTGAACTATATCGTTAGAATTACTAAGTAACGGAATTATTTGGTCAAAATTTTGCTGAGTAGGAGTTTGAACCTCATGAGGAAGGCCGAATCGAGAATTTTTAGGCGCAACAGGTGTTTTTTTATGGAATTCTGCGATTAGCTGTCCTAATTGGTCAATAAGTGAAGCATTTAATTTTCCTTGTTTAAGCAGTGTGCTAAGTAAATTATCTTGAGAAAATTCGCACATCTTGATAGCGTACTCTAAAATAGGTCCTGTGTCGCCATCAACTTTAGGTTGTTCAATGGTTCCTGTAATGGGTACTACGGCAAGATAAATTTCAGGTGCAAATAATTGACCTAAGCGCAATTCTTCTTCGCAGAAATATTTGCGTTTTTTCAAAGTTGAGAAATCCAAAAAACCAAAATCAACAGGTTTTTTTATTTTATAAGCATATTTTCCAGTTAATATGACCCAGGAAACGTGCGTTTCAATAAGCCCAAGTTGCAGAGTTGGATGGTTATAGGCATGGTTAGATAGAAGATTCTTAATTAAAGAAGAATTCGGCATAATTTGAAGAATAAAATCAATATTAATTAACCCCATAGATTACTATAACGTAACTTGTTATTGGTTGTAAGAGGTACAAGATTCAGATTTGATTATTTCTATAAGGATATTTCAAATGAAATTATCTTATGCAAAAAAATTAATCCAGCAGTTGTTAATTCAAGCACATATTGAGATTAATGGAAAAAACCCTAGAGACATTCAGGTCCATAATGAAAAACTTTATTTAAGACTATTAAAAAATCCTATTTTAGCTTTAGGTGAATCGTATATGGAAGGATGGTGGGATTGTGAAAGTCTCGATGAATTCTTTTTTTATTTATTACGTACAGAATTACCCGAAAATATAAAAAGAAATAAGTATTTTTTGTATTATTTTATTAAAGAAAAACTTCGTATGCTTATGATGAGTTGCTTTAATTTACAGGCAAAATCTCGCGCATTTGAAGTAGGAGAACATCATTATGATAAAGGAAATTCATTATATCAAGCAATGTTGGATAAAGATCTAACATATAGCTGTGCTTATTGGAAAAAAAGTAAGATTTTGGATGAAGCGCAGCAAGCCAAATTAGCGTTAGTATGTGAAAAATTAAACCTAAAATCAGGGATGAAGATATTAGATATCGGATGTGGTTGGGGAAGTTTTGCTAGATATGCAGCAGAAAATTACGGAGTTTCCGTACTGGGATTGACAGTATCTAAGGAACAGTATCATTATGCTAAAAAGATTTGTCAAGGTTGGCCTGTAGAAATTCTCTTTAAAGATTATAGAGATATTAATGGATTATTCGATCGTATTTGTTCGATAGGTATGTTTGAGCATGTAGGACCAAAGAATCACAAAGCCTATATGAAAATCGCACATCGTTGCTTAAAAAATTCGGGGTTATTTTTATTACATACGATAGGAAGCAATACATCAAAATATCATCCCAATCCATGGATACATAAATATATATTTCCTAATGGAATTTTACCTTCTATTCGTCAAATTGGAAAAGCAAGTGAAGGTCTTTTTATTATGGAAGATTGGCATAATTTTGGAGCTTATTATGATAGAACACTAATGGCTTGGTTCGAAAATTTTAATAAATCTTGGATTTCTTTAAAAAAAGATTATGATTATGCTTCTTTTTATCGAATGTGGAAATATTACTTATTAGCATGTGCCGGTGCATTTAGAGCACGTGATCTTCAGTTATGGCAAATTGTTTTTTCTAAAGATGGACTAATTAATGGATATGAGTCTATACGTTAGTTAATAAAAACCTGTCTAGTGGTTCTTAGTATTATTATTTCCTCTTCTGCCATGAAAATTAATCTTCATAATGAGCATATCCTGCATTTACTTGAAACTCTAGAAACATTTCAATTGACCAATTATCTTGTCATATGACTGGCATTAGCCAAGCAGATTCATGCTTTTTAGAGAGGCATGGTGTCTATTCTTGAAAATTACCATCAAGAAAATGAAAGAATATTAAGATATTTATCTCCCTTTGATATGCATGAGTCTCTAATGTTAGATTTTTTCAGAGATTAGTTATCCCATAATGCGATAAAAAATAAATTAAACATAGAAGTTCTAAGATGGTTTACCCCCTAGTACTTTTATGAAACAATGTAAGCCTAATTTATGTGGAGAGTATCGTGTGATTGACGAGGAAGGTTTTCGTATAGGAGTTGGTATTATTGTTGCTAATTCTGCTGGGCAAGTCCTTTGGGCTAGGCGTATTGGTCAACATGCTTGGCAATTCCCTCAAGGTGGTCTTCAAGTGAATGAAACACCTGAGCAAGCCCTATTTAGAGAACTTTATGAAGAATTAGGATTAGAAGATACAGATGTTGAGCTGCTAGGTGGGACAAAAAATTGGTTATATTATTGGTTACCCCATCATTTACGACGTTCACATATGCAACCATTATGCATTGGACAAAAGCAAAAATGGTTTTTGCTTTGCTTAAGGGGAAAGCCGGAAAAAATTCGTTTTGATGTTACGCGTTCGCCTGAGTTTGATCGTTGGCGTTGGGCCCCATATTGGTACCCTATCAGGCAAGTTATTACTTTTAAAAGACATGTTTATCGGCGTGCGTTAGAAGAATTAGCAACATTGCTTCCCTCTGAAATGATGCAACAAAGACGGGCTAGTAAATTATGCAGCAACTTAACGTTGGTAGAAAAAGTCGAATAATCAAATATAACTTATTTGAGCATGTTAGGGTTTAGTTTGGCAAATGTACTATTTTAACCATAATTTAATTATGCCCAAATATTAATAAGTTAGGTGTTTGCTATGTTGAAGATACTTCGTCGTATTGTTCAAGAGATCAGCGCAGCGCAAAGTTTTAAAGAAGCTTTACGAACATTAGTAAGGCGGATCCGTGAAGCTTTGAATACTCAATCCTGCACAGTTTTTCTGTTGGATAGCGAAAAAAATTATGTTTTACTTGCAACTGATGGTCTAAACCCTGGGTGTGTTGGAAAAGTACGTTTTGGCTTCAATCAAGGTTTAGTTGGTTTAGTTGGAAGTAATGGTGAATTAATTAATATAGAAAATGCACCCGAACATCCGGATTTTTTATATATCGCTGATATAGGTGAAGAACGTTACAAGGCTTTTCTGGGTGTACCCATTATTCATAATCGAGCTTTATTAGGTGTATTGGTAGTTCAGCAAGAAGAGCAGCGTTGTTTTGATGAAACAGAAGAAGCTTTTTTGGTCACTATGGCGGCGCAATTAGGTGGTGTATTAGCGCATGCAGAAGCGACAGGAGAAATATTTTCTTTATTTAAGGAAAATAAAAAACAATTACAACAAGATATCAGTTTTCAAGGAATTGCTAGTGCACCAGGTATTGCCATCGGGCAAGTTGTTGTTGCTTATCCTTTTGCTGATTTAGAAGCAGTTCCCTATAAAAGAGCAGAGGATTTATTAACAGAGATATCTCAATTAAAGAAAGCTTTTAAAGCAGCACGTGATGATATTCATCGTTTAAAAAAACATATGATGTCTGTGTTGCCAGAAGAAGAGCAAGCATTATTCGATGTATATTTAGCGATTTTAAATAAAGCCAATTTGGAAAAAGAAGTGATAACAGCAATTAAAACTTCTCGTCAATGGGCTCAGGCAGCTTTGCAATTGGTTATTAGTACTCACGTGCAACAATTTGAGAAAGTTGATGACGATTATTTGAGAGAAAGAGCAGCCGATTTAAGAGATTTAGGTCGCCGAATCTTAATGCATTTACAAAACAACCAATTTACTCCCCCTTTATATCCAGAAAATACAATTTTAATTGGTGAGGAAGTCAGCCCTTCTGCTTTAGCGGAGGTACCTGAGGGACGATTAGCAGGGATAGTTTCTGTAAAAGGTTCTAGTCATTCTCACTTATCTATTTTGGCTCGTTCTTTAGGGATTCCTGCCGTCACAGGAGTAGAAAATCTACCAGTAAACCAGCTCGAAGCACAGACCTTAATCGTAGATGGTTCTCAAGGCCGTATTATAGTTGCCCCCTCTGAAAGGGTTAAACAAAATTTTACTACACTGATTCAGCAACAAAGTGAGTTTACGAATAGTCTTGAAGCATTGCGAGAATTACCTGCGCAAACTTTAGATGGCTATAGCATTGCCCTTTGGGTAAATACTGGTTTGATGGCAGATGCTAGCCTTTCTTTAACAGCAGGTGCTGAAGGTATTGGGCTCTATCGTACCGAAGTACCTTTTCTTATTCGAGATTGTTTTCCTGCAGAAGATGAACAATATGGCTTATATCGGCAATTATTGGCAGCATTTTCACCACGACCTGTCGTAATGCGTACGTTAGATATAGGGGGGGATAAGACTTTAACTTATTTTCCTATTAAAGAAGATAACCCATTTTTAGGTTGGCGTGGAATTCGCGTGACACTGGATCATCCTGAAATATTTTTAATACAAATACGGGCAATGTTACGAGCTAATTTGGAATTTAATAATTTACGTATTATGTTACCTATGGTTAGCTGCGTTGCTGAAGCTGATCATGCTTTGCGTTTGATCGATCAAGCTTATGAAAAAGTAGTGAGTGAAGACATTCGTGCATGTAAGCCTCCAATTGGAATAATGATTGAGGTACCTTCTGCAATTTATCAAGCTCGCACATTAGCTGAACGAGTTGAGTTTTTATCGGTAGGAAGCAATGATCTCACACAATATATGCTAGCCGTAGACCGTAACAATCCGCGCGTAGCCAACTTATATGATCCCTTTCAGCCAGCAGTTCTGAAGGCCTTAGTTCAAATTGTAGAAGCTGCTCATCAAGCAAAAAAACCGATTAGCATTTGTGGAGAAATGGCCAGTGACCCTTTAGCTATACCTTTACTTTTAGCGATGGGATTTGATGCATTGAGCATGAATTCTTTTTCTATTCCGCGGATAAAATCCGTGATTCGGCAAATCAGTTTTCATCAAGCCAGAGATACATTAATACGAATTTTAGGAATGGATAATGCAACTGATATAAGAAAATATTTAAATGAAGAGTTGTCGAGATTTAATTTGGAACATTTAATACCTATAGCTGGATAGTATTATGAGTTGGTGTAAAAAATGTCAATCTAGCTTTAATGGCTATCCCATAGAGCCTCCAGAGTGTGTAGCGCGTCCTGAAAGTTATGCAGAACTCAAACCTAGCCAATTAATTTCTATAGCTCGTGGTTCAGGAGGTAGTTATGGTGATGCTGCATTAAACGCACAGGGAGAGATTGTTTTAACAAATCGTCTTGATCGTTTTCTCGAGTTTGATATTCATAGAGGTATATTGTCAGCTGAATCAGGTATTAGTTTAGCGAAGATTTTAGCGCTTATTGTTAAGCACGGGTGGTTTTTACCTGTAATGCCTGGAACAGCAGAAGTTTCTTTAGGTGGATGCATTGCAGCGGATATACATGGAAAAAATCATTGCTATGCTGGTTCCTTAGGACAACATGTACTTAATTTACAGCTTATTACAGCTACTGGAGCAAAAATAAATTGTTCACCTAAAATTATCCCAGAATTATTTTGGGCCACAATAGGTGGTATGGGTTTAACAGGTATTATTGGAGTAGTAACTTTACAATTAAAGCGAATTGAAACAGCTTATATGAAGGTGCAACATCAAGTTACAAATAACTTAAAGCAAATATTGGAGAACTTAAGTCAGGATGATGAGTTTGAATATAGTGTAGCTTGGTTAGATTCTTTAAATACATCATTTTTACGCTGTGTTGTTATGAAGGCGAAACATGTCGACTTGTTGGAACTTCCTAGTGACCAACAGAAACAAGCTTTTTTAACACCAAAATATTCTTCATTAAACTGTCCTTACTTTTTACCGTATTCTATTTTACGACCTCTATGGGTCAAATTATTTAACAAAGGGTATTACTACTATTTAGCAAAAAAAACTCAAGCTTTTTTACTGCCTTACAACGATTATTTCTTCCCACTCGATCGCATAAGAAATTGGCCGCGGCTATATGGTAAAAAAGGTTTTATTCAATATCAGTGTGCAATACCAGAAAAATTTGCTTATTCTGCTATTAAAGATATTTTAGAAACTTTACATAAACATAAGCATCCTATTTATCTGGCTGTGTTGAAACGTTTTGGTCTGGAAAATTTAGCGCCATTGTCATTTCCATTACCAGGATTTACCTTAGCCCTCGATATTCCTATTCGCAGTGAAAAATTATTTAGTTGCTTAGATATTTTGGACTCAATAGTTATTTCTGCTGGAGGAAGGATCTATTTAGCTAAAGATGCACGTTTAAACCCAAAGACTTTTCGAGAAATGTATAAAAGATACCCAGAATGGTTGATAGTTAAACAACATTGGGATGCTCACAATAGATTTAGTTCAAGTTTATCAAGGCGTTTAAATCTTGGTAACTAAAGAAGCGCTCAATTCATGATGCTGACCTAAAAATCTCCGTTTTTCTCGTTCGTTACTTACAAACTGCGAGTATCCCTCGTAATATACTCAAAACAGCTCTTTTTTTCTCAGCCTAACACAATTGAAGAAGCTGCTCTCTAAATGCTGTTAATAATTTAAGTCTAAGCTTTTTAAAAAAGCTTGTATTTTTGGTTCACGGCCCCGAAATTTTTTAAACAATTCGATGGCATCGATTGCGCCACCCTGCTCTAAAATACTATGTAAAAACGCCTTTCCAGTTTCTTCATTAAAGATCCCATCTTCTTGGAACTTAGCAAACGCGTCACAGGCTAAAACTTCTGCCCAAAGATAACTGTAATATCCGGCAGCATAACCCCCTGCAAAGATATGCGAAAATCCATGCTGAAATCGATTGAATGTAGCTATGGGTATTATATCAATTTGCTTACGTATTGAATCGAGTAAGTTTTGAATTTGTTCATAGCCCTTTGTTGGATCAAATTCTATATGCAAGCGAAAATCAAATAAGGATAATTCTAATTGTCTTAATAGTTGTAAGCCTGCCTGAAAATTTTTAGCATTATGCATTTTAGTAATCAATGTATCGGGTAGAGTCTGACCCGTCTTATAATGGCTACTGATTTGATCTAGAACCGATTTTTCCCAAACAAAATATTCTAAAAATTGACTCGGTAATTCTACGGCATCCCAAGCAACACCATTAATACCTGAAATAGCAGAATAATCAATTACAGTCAACATATGCTGTAAACCATGACCGAACTCATGAAATAAAGTTAAAACTTCTTCATGTGTTAGCAAAGGAGTTTGCATTAAATCAATGGGAGGAGAGAAGTTACAGGTTAAAAAAGCAATAGGCGTTTGAATATCACCATTACTTAAATAGCGCCGAGATTGATAATCATCCATCCAAGCACCTTCACGTTTTTCGGGTCTAGCATAAAGATCTAAGTAAAATTGTCCTCGTAATTGTTGTTGATTATCAATAATTGAGAAAAATTTCACCTGAGGATCCCAAACTTCAATGCCTTTAATTTCTTTGATTTGCATCCCAAATAAACGTTCTATTAACTTGAAAAGGCCCGAAAGAACTTTGTCTACAGGAAAATAGCAGCGTAAGGTCTCATCACAAATACCAAATTTTTTTTCTTGTAATTTTTCACGATAATACAAAATATCCCAGGGTTGTAGCGTATCAATCTGATCTTGGGATTGAGCAAAACTAGAAAGTTCTTCCATTTCCTCTTTTGCTTTAGGTTGTGAATACAAGAGTAGCCCCTCCAAAAATTTAAGAACTTCTTCTGGATTTTTTGCCATTTTATTAGAAGCTAAACTTTTTTGAGCATAATTTTTGAAACCTAGTATTTGGCTCAGCTCATGGCGTAGGTTAAGTATATTGAACATAACTTTGCTATTATCAAGGACTAGATTACTGAGCTCTGAAGCTCGTGTAATGTGAGCTTTATATATGGTTTCGCGCAGGTCGCGATTATCAGCATAGGTTATTATGGGAAAATAGGAGGGGTAATCTAGTGTAATTAAATAACCAATTAAATTTTTTTCTTGTGCAGCTTTTTCAGCATTTATAATAACATGAGCAGGGACTCCTTTTAGCTCGGATTTATTACTAATATATTTTGACCATTCAGCTGTAGCATCTAGTAAATTTTCTTCAAATTGATTCGATAATTGAGATAACTGTGTTTGAATATCTTGATATCTTTTTTTTTGAATTTTGGGTAGATCGACACCACCTAAATGAAAATCTCGTAATTCATTGTGTAGGCATTTTTCTTGCGCATAATTGAATTGATAATCACTATTAGCTAAATTTTTAATGGATTGATAGAGAGTCTTATTTTGACTTAATTCAGAAGTATATGCACTTAATTTGGGGAGACATTCGTTATAAACATATCGTAGTTCAGGAGTTTGTTTGACAGCATAGAGGTGATTGATCGGAGACCAAAAATGTTGGAGCCGGTCATCTAAATCATCTAATTTCTGAATAAAGCTCCAATCAAGAGGCATGACTCCAGCCAATAATTTTGCTAACTCGGATCGATTATTGATAAGTAATGCGTCTAATTCTTTGATTATATTGTCTGGATTAATCTCATTAAATTTTGGTAGGACAGTCATCATATATTCCTAGAGGTGGTTTACACCTATTTTTTTAAAAATCAAATTAAGTTTTTTTGTTGGATGAAGATAAATTTTTTGTGATGATTTTTATCTGGTCAAGTTTAAATCCGCGATATTGTAGATAGCGAATTTGACATAACTGTTCTTTTGGTTGATAACTAGGTCGGAACTTTTTTTGCAATACCTTCTGAATAGCAGCTAACCAAAATTCTTCGTCTTGGGGAAGTTGAGAAAAAATAATATCATTATTTATACCATATTTATGGCATTCGGCACTAATTCGTATGGGTCCGTAGCCTTGTCTTATACGTTTTTGTATAAAAGCTTCACAAAAACGTTGTTCGTTTAAAAATCCTTGTTGAATTAAAATATCTAAAACAGCTTCCACCGATTGATGCGAAAATCCTTTTTGCATCAATCTTTCTCGAAGCGTAAAGCGAGTATGCTCTCGTCTCGCTAAATGGTTCAAGGCAATTTGGTGGATGTTTTTGTCAGTTTCCAAAACGTTAATCTGTAGATCATAGATAGCATCTCGCTGAAATTTATTCAATAATTTCGGTCTCCAATTCTGGTACTTCGGGTTGACTATTTTCAGATGGCTTGTTAAGTAAATTTTTTCGAATTTCCGTCTCCAGTTTTTGACAAATTTCAGTACGATCTTTCAAAAATTGTTTTACATTATCTTTTCCTTGACCAATACGTTCACCTTGATAGCTATACCAGGCCCCTGCTTTATCGATTAAGCCATGAGTTACACCTAGATCTACAATTTCTCCCATATGGCAAATCCCTTGATTATAGAGAATTTCAAACTCTGCTTGCCTAAATGGAGGAGCAACTTTGTTTTTTACCACTTTGACTCGAGTTTCATTGCCAATGATTTCATCACCTTTTTTGATGGAACCGGTGCGTCGGATATCAAGACGTACCGACGCATAAAACTTTAGAGCATTGCCGCCGGTTGTTGTTTCAGGATTACCAAACATAACCCCAATTTTCATGCGGATTTGGTTAATGAAGATAACTAGCGTATTTGAGCGCTTAATATTTCCTGCGAGTTTACGTAAAGCTTGTGACATTAAACGAGCTTGTAAACCCATATGCGAATCACCCATTTCCCCTTCAATTTCGGCGCGAGGAGTTAGTGCGGCGACAGAGTCAACTACAATAATATCGACCGCATTAGAACGGACTAACATATCAACAATTTCTAATGCTTGTTCTCCTGTATCAGGCTGAGAAACTAGAAGATCGGCTGTTTTTACACCTAATTTAGTGGCATATATAGGGTCCAGCGCATGTTCTGCATCAACAAATGCCGCGACCCCCCCTATTTTTTGACATTCAGCGATAGTTTGTAAGGTAAGTGTCGTTTTACCAGAAGATTCGGGCCCATAGATTTCGATGATACGTCCGCGTGGTAATCCACCTATCCCTAAGGCAATATCTAAACCTAAAGAACCCGTAGAAACTACGTCTACAGGAACTCGACTAGAATCGCCCAGACGCATTACAGCGCCCTCTCCATGTTGTTTTTTAATTTGGCTTATTGCCATTTTAAGGGCTTTTTCTCGAGCATTACTTGCATCACTCATAGCGAGGGTACCTTTATAAAGGAAAAAATGTGTAAAAATGGACTCTAGCTAGTATTATCGCATAAACTAAGCGGCCGTCTCTATATGCTTTTTTGAGAAATCTACTTGAAGACAGATATTTGTTTAAAGTTTAAACAAATATCTGTGAAAACCATATATTGTAGAATGCCTTAATAGCGACTGATTATTTAAAAATTAAAAAATGTAAGAAGAAGATTTGACAAGAGGTTTAATGAAAATACAAGTTCCTTCATTTCAATCTATTCGGGTTTTAATTGTAGGTGATGTGATGTTGGATCGTTATTGGTCTGGCGATACATCTAGAATTTCTCCAGAAGCACCTGTCCCGATAGTGCATATAAAAAATCTTGATGAACGCCCAGGCGGTGCGGGCAATGTGGCTTTAAATATTGCTGCGCTAGGCGCACAGGTCGATTTACTTAGTGTATGTGGAGATGATGAAGCGGGAGAGATACTTGAAAAAAAATTAAGCCATGCAGGAGTCAATTGTTATTTACATAAAATACCACAATCACCTACTGTGACGAAGCTTCGTATACTTAGTTTGCATCAGCAATTAATACGACTCGATTTTGAAGAGGCACCGTATCAATTTGAACATACCAAACTAAAACAATTATTTGAGCAAAAAATCGGACATTGCGATGTAGTTATACTTTCTGATTATGGTAAAGGATGTTTGGTTGAAGTTCAGGATTTCATTCAAATGGCGCGAAAAGCAGATAAACCTATTTTCATTGATCCTAAGAGTAATGATTTTAATATTTACCAAGGCGCTACTGCGCTGACACCTAATCGAAGGGAATTTGAGGCGGTAGTAGGAAGATGTGATAACGAACAAGCTTTGTTGCACAAAGGTATGCAGCTTTTAAAAACGCATAATTTTCAAGCCGTACTTGTGACAAGAGGCGAACAAGGAATGACATTAATTCAACAAGAGCAGCCGGAAGTTTATTTTCCGGCTTATGCTAAGCAAGTCTATGATGTTACGGGTGCGGGTGATACAGCAATTGCTTGTTTAGCGTTAACCTATGTAGCCCAAGCAGATTTAGTTCAGTCAGCACAGCTTGCGAATATTGCTGCGAGCATTGTCGTTGGAAAACTAGGAGCGGCTACAGTCAGTTCATCAGAGCTAAGACGAGCGATACAAATTCAGCAGCTCTCATTTCACCGTGGTGTTTTGACAGAAGATGAACTCCAAATTGCCGTTGCAGATGCGAAAACACATAAAGAGCAAATTGTGATGACGGGAGGATGTTTTGATATTTTACATGCGGGTCATGTCGCTTACTTAGAACAAGCGAAACGATTAGGTGATCGATTAATCGTTGCTGTTAATGACGACGATTCAGTATCAAAATTAAAAGGATCAGGAAGGCCTATAAATAAATTAGCTAATCGTATGGCAGTATTAGCAGGATTGAATGTAGTTGATTGGGTAGTACCATTTAGTGAAACAACCCCAGAACGCCTAATCAAGTTGCTACTTCCAGATGTTTGGGTGAAAGCGTCTGATTACCAAGTGGATGATCTTTCAGAAGCAAAAGCAATACATGAATATGGCGGCCAGATTAGATTACTAGATTTTATTAAAGGATGTTCTACAAGCGCTATTATTTCCAAAATTCAAGAACAAGAAAAGGAGTCTTTATGATAATTGTTACAGGAGGGGCAGGTTTTATTGGTAGCAATTTAATCAAACAACTTAACGAAGTTTATTCTGGCATGCCGATTATCGTTGTTGACGATCTAACAGATGGAGCTAAGTTCAGAAATATAGTGGATTGCTCAATTGCTGATTATATAGATCAAAATGAATTTTTAGAGAAAATTAAACAAAATAAAATTTTTTCTAAGTTAAAAGCGGTTTTCCATCAAGGTGCTTGTTCCACTACTACTGAATGGAATGGACAATATATGATGAATATTAATTATGAATATTCAAAAAGTCTACTCCATTACTGTTTAGCCTGGAAGGTTCCTTTCATTTATGCTTCTAGCGCTGCTGTTTATGGTTTAGGAACCGTTTTTAAAGAAGAATTAATATATGAAAAACCGGTAAATGTTTATGCTTATTCTAAATATTTATTTGATCAATATGTAAGAAGTATTTTTAATAAAATAAAGAGTCAGGTAGTAGGTTTACGCTATTTTAATGTTTATGGTCCAAAAGAAAATCATAAAGGTTCTATGGCTAGTGTGGTATTGCATGCGTCTAACCAACTTAAAAATACAGGAATTATTAATTTATTCGAAGGAACCGATGGTTATGCTGATGGTGAACAACTGAGAGATTTTATCTATGTTGATGATGCTGTTGCTGTTAATCTGTGGTGTTTAGAGTCCAAAAAAAGTGGAATTTATAACACAGGGACAGGAAATTGCGAGAGTTTCAATGCGTTAGCTCAAGCAGTTATTGATTTTTATGGTCGGGGAGAGATTCACTATATTCCTTTTCCAGAACATTTACGCGATTGTTATCAGAATTTTACCCAAGCTGATCTCACAAAATTGCGAAGTGCGGGTTATCAAGGAGTTTTTCGCAGTGTTTCAAAAGGAGTAAAAGAATATCTTTCTATTATGCACAAAAATATTACCGTTTAATTCATTGATTCATTTATTTTTTACCCATAAAATATAAATTCCGATAGAAAAATTTTAAAAAGGAGTTTTGTTATGGATATTTATTCTTCTTTATTTGCGACCTTGTTAACATCAGTTATAGCTACTCCAGTTTTAGCAACTACCAGTCCTTTTATTTCATCACATAATAATACAGTTTTAACTTCTTCCCCAGTAAAAAATATACCTAATCCCATTTCTGCAAATATTAATATTAATTCAGCTGATATAGAAACTTTAGTAGCAGAATTAAAAGGGATTGGTCCAAAAAAAGCAAAAGCAATTATTGTTTATCGTAATGAGCATGGACCGTTTAAGTCTATTGATGATTTGATAAAAATCAAAGGAATAAGTAAAAGGATAGTGGACCAAAATCGGGAAAAAATAACTGTTTAATAGAGGATAAAGATAAAATGTTGATTGAAAAAGGAGAAAACTTAATTATATGAAAAGTATTCATTGTGCTTGAAAGAGCAAAATCCCCTTCAAGCGCAATGAGTCAAAATCAATACTAACAGCAATTGGATTTTTTTGGAGTGGCTCGTGTGTGAGACTGCTGGAGTGTATTTACAAAATATATGAGATGCGAGATCAGCGGACAACACCGACAAAAATTCAAGGGCGAAGAGTACTGTTATAGTTGTTCTAACATGTAGTGAATAGCTGCTTCCAAATCCGATATTGAACATTCTAAGCAAGCTCCTTTAGGAGGCATAGCTCGATAACCCGCGGTTGCATGCTGCAATAAGAGTAAAAATTTTTTTTTAATTCGTGGTGCCCAATCTGACTGATTGCCTAAGCGTGGAGCACCTGCTATGCCAGTTTTATGGCATAAGCTACATTTGCTTTCAAATATAGCTTTGCCTAAATGGATATCTTTATTAATATTAGTCAAAGATGAATGGTCTATTTCTGAAGCAGATACTTTGACTTTTCCAATCGGAGCAATACGATTTTCAAGAGCTGTTGTTGAATTATCAAAAAAATCTGCAAAGGCATATATTCCAAAGCCAAAAAGAAAGCTAAAAAGAATTATACTTATAAATTTCGACACCTATGCGTAGCGTAAATTTTTAAGATTACAAGGGTTAAACTAAGTTTGTTTCCGCCTCTTTTTCTTCTGTTTCCATGCTTGATTGATATTGTCCCTTGCAAGCTGCTGCATTAAGTCTCGCACGTTTATAAAAGGCCCGTTGAGCTGCTTTTACATTATGTGCTTTACCGTTCCATGCTTTTAACGCAGGTTCTTGTAATGCGCGACCATAGGAAAAACTTAGACGCCACGGATGGCGTGAAGGTTGTAATTTATTCATAGTATTTAAATGAGCGGTAGCAGTTTCTGGTGTTTGGCCCCCAGAAAGGAAATTAATGCTAGGTACTGCCGCAGGCACTGTTTGACGTAATATTTTTAAAGTTGCTGCAGCAACTTCAGCAATACTAGGTTGCGGTATATATTGACTGCCAGCAATAACCATACTGGGTTTAAGAATCATACATTCAAGTAAAACATGATGCTTATGTAGTTCTTCAAATACAGTATAAAGAGCAGCCTCTGTAGCTTCAGCACTGCGGACCAAGCTATGAGCGCCATCTATTAGTAATTCAGGTTCTACAATAGGCACAATTCCATTGTTTTGACAAATAGAAGCATAGCGAGCTAAGGCTTGTGAATTAGCGGTTATGGCTAAAGAAGAAGGAAGTACGTCAGTAATGGAAAAAACAGCTCTCCATTTAGCAAAACAAGCACCAAGATTTTTATAAGTTAGAAGACGTTCTGCTAGACCATCTAGACCTTGGGTCATTTTTTCTTCAGTATTTAGAGAAATGAGTCCTTTATCAACCTTTATGCCAGGGACGATACCTTCATTATCTAAATAATCGGGAAATAGAAGTCCATCTTTAGTTTTTTGCGCTAAAGTTTCTTCATGAAGAATAACGCCATTGATAAATGCTTCAATACCAGGGGTAGTAAAAAGTAATTCTCGATAATTACGGCGATTTTCTACAGTTGACTCTAAATGTAAGGTAGCAAATCGCTTGGCAATAGTAGTTTGACTTTCATCTGCCGCTAAAATTCCTTTTCCTGGTACCGTTAAACGTTGAATAGTCCCTTCAAGCTCATGAGTGGCCATAATAATTGCTCCTTACATTTTTTTGACGTGTAAAGCTAAGTGAATCGTAGATTTTGTAAAGCCTAATACTATATAGAACAATGTGAGTAATTTCTAGTAAAGTTAAGGATCAGAATTTCTGCAGTGATTTTTAATTTTACTCTGTAAGGCCCAGAAAAGGGGCAAGTTGAAAAAGAGGCTAAATAGCATTTTTTCGCATTAATTTGTTATGAATTTTAGTGTTTCCTATTAACTAGCAGAATATTTTTAATTTCTATAAGTAGAGTTCAAGTCGAATTGAGAAAAAAGCTATACATTCTTTAATTAGCATTGCATAAAAGAGTTGTGCTTATTATACTGTCCGCCACTTTATAAGTGGGGCTTAGAATGACTTTTAGTAGGCTTGTCCAGTTGCCTGAGAAGGTAATTCAAAGAATGTGTCAAGCGAGTTTCATGACATTTGCCGTCCTGGGGACAGTAGTCTTTCTATGGAATCTTTGCCAGGATGAGCTGGTTATTAGATCTCTTATGCTGGGTATTGTCTTATGGCTGCTCCCTAATTGTTATTTTGTGACAAAAATAATGCGTTGTTTAGGACAGGTGTCAGGAAAAGACTTACTCAATATTTTTTATCGAGCAGAATTAATAAAATTATTTTTCAGTGGGATTTTTTTCGTAGTGGTGATTAAGTTATTATCAGTAAATATTCCGATCTTGTTGCTAGCTTATTTGGTTTCCCAGCTGGTATTTTGGCTGCTAATAATTAAAAGCATGAAAGGCTTATTATGAATGGTGAACAAACCTCGGCATATTATGTTCAACATCACCTTGAACATCTCAGTTTTAACTTGAAAACCTTAAGTTTCTCAGGTGAAGGAAGTTTTTGGAATTTAAATCTCGATACTTTTTTTCTGTCTGCAGTGTTGGGCATAGGATTTTTAATTTTATTTCGCTGGGTAGCTGCAACAGTAAGTAGGGGCGTTCCAGGTAAAATACAAAATTTTGTTGAGATTCTCGTTGAATTTGTAGATAAAACTGTGAAAGAGTCTTTTCAAGGTGTGAGTCAATTGATTGCACCTTTGGCGCTGACAATTTTTGTATGGGTATTTTTAATGAATTTTATGGATTTACTGCCGGTTGATCTACTGCCTACAGTGTTATCAATATTTGGCGTAAGTCATTTTCGATCCGTGCCGACCGCCGATCCTAATACAACATTTGGGATGTCAATTGCGGTCTTTATTTTAATCATTTACTATAACTTGAAAATTAAAGGTGTGAAGGGACTCAGTAAAGAAATGCTGGTTGCCCCATTTGGTCCTTATCTCTTCCCCATCAATATTATTTTTCGTTTATTAGAAGAATTCGTACGACCTATATCCTTGTCGTTACGGCTATTCGGAAATTTATTTGCTGGGGAATTAATTTTTATTTTAGTAGCGTTATTACCATGGTGGCTACAATGGACTTTTGGCGGAGTTTGGGCGGTGTTTCACATTTTAATTATTGCGATTCAAGCATTTATCTTTATGATGCTTACTATAGTTTATTTAAGTATGGCGCATGAGACTCATGGTCAAGAACAAACACATTAATTATTTATTAATAAAAGAGAGGATATAAAAATGGTAGAAGTTGCGCAAGTAGTTGCTAATGTACAAGGTTTAACGGCCATTGCAGCGGCTTTATTAGTAGGCTTAGCCGCATTAGGCACCGCGATTGGTTTTGGTATTTTAGGTGGAAAATTTTTAGAAGGGGTAGCTCGCCAACCTGAGTTAACACCTATGTTGATGTTGCGAATGTTTTTAATGGCTGGATTAGTCGATGCATTTGCCGCTATTTCAATTGTAATGGGGCTTTATTTAATTTTTGCTAAAAATCCTTTTTTAAGCGAAGTTTTAAAGCTAGTTTCTAAACCAGTAACGGGTTAAATGATAATAAACTTGAGAAATCGCCGTGGAAATTAATATAACCTTATTAGGCCAGTTAATTACATTTTCTGTTTTCGTGTGGTTTACCATGAAATTTGTATGGCCGCCCATACTGAAAGTAATGAAAGAACGAGAGCAACGTATTGCTGATGGTTTAGCTGCTGCTGAGCGAGGTCAACAAGCCTTAGAATTAGCACAGTTAAAAGCAGATGAGCACTTAAAGGAAGCAAAGCAACAAGCGGCTGAAATTATTGAACAGGCTAATAAGCGTGCTAATCAAATGTCTGAAGAGTCTAAACAGCAAATACGAATAGAAAACGAACGTCTATTAGCTATAGCCCGGGCTGACATTCAACAAGAATGGCAGACTGCGCAGCAAAAACTACGTGCAGAAGTAGCTAATTTAGTAATTACGACAACTGAGAAAATTTTGGCGCAATCACTGGATAGCGTAGCCCAACATGCCCTCGTTAAACAATCTTTGGAAGAAATTTGATGATTCATTTCGTATCCATTGCTAGACCTTATGCACGAGCAACATTTGCTTGTGCATTGGATGAAAATAATATGGATGCTTGGTCTTCCTTACTAAAGCAGACTACCAAAATTATTAACGAGAAATCGATGCAAAATTTATTAAAAAATCCATGTATCGATAAAATGGTAGCATATGAATGTTTGCTAGAATTTTGTAAAACGGTGATATTTCCTTTTGGAAAAAACTTTCTGAAACTCATGGCGGTTAACCAACGATTATTAGTGCTTCCAGAAGTTAAAGATTTATTTGAGCGTTATAAGGCAGAGTTAACCAAGGAAGTTACGGCATATGCTATTTCTGCAGTATCTTTAACTAAAATGGAAGAACAATCTTTAGTAAGTGTATTATCAAAGCGTTTTCAAAGTCATATAAAATTAGACAGCCATACTGATAAAAATTTATTAGGTGGACTAGTCGTTCGCGTCGGAGATTTAGTCATTGATGATTCTGTACGTGGCAAATTAGAACGTTTACGTGCGACATTAGTGAATTAAGAGGCAGTATAGTCAAATGCAACAATTAACTACATCTGAAATAAATGAATTAATCAAAGAACGTATCCAGAAATTTGATATTTCTGCAGAAACACGTACAGAAGGAAGTATCGTCAGTCTGCGCGATGGAATTGTGCGTATCTATGGTTTAAATGATGTTATGTTGGGAGAAATGATAGAGTTTTCACCCCAATGTTATGGGTTAGCCTTAAATCTTGAACGTGATTCAGTAGGTGCTGTTGTTTTAGGTGACTACGAAGGATTAAGTGAAGGTCAAAAGGTTAAATGTACTGGACATATTCTTGAAGTTCCAGTGGGTGAGGCTTTATTAGGGCGGGTTGTAAATGCTTTAGGGCATCCCATAGATGGTCGTGGTCCAATTGAGGCTGAAAAAAATGCACCTATTGAGCAGGTTGCCCCAGGCGTTATTTGGCGTCAAGGCGTATCACAGCCATTGCAAACAGGTATATTAGCCATTGATAGTATGGTGCCTATTGGGCGTGGTCAGCGCGAATTGATAATAGGGGATAGACAAACAGGGAAAACGGCGCTAGCCATCGATGCGATTATTAACCAAAAAGATACGGGCGTAAAATGTATTTATGTAGCAATCGGTCAAAAAGCTTCGTCGATTGCAGCAGTAGTGAGGAAGTTAGAAGAACAAGATGCTTTAAAACATACTATTATAGTATCAGCAAGTGCTGCTGATTCCGCGGCGCTGCAGTTTATTGCCCCTTATGCAGGTTGCGCGATGGGTGAGTATTTTCGCGATGAAGGTGAAGATGCACTTATTATCTATGATGATTTAACGAAACAGGCTTGGGCATATCGGCAAATATCTTTGTTACTGAGACGTCCACCAGGTCGAGAAGCTTATCCAGGAGATATATTTTATTTGCATTCACGTTTACTTGAACGTGCTGCAAGAGTTAATAAGGAGTTTGTTGAAAAAGCTACTAATGGACGTGTTAAAGGAAAAACGGGCTCGTTAACGGCATTACCTATTATCGAAACTCAAGCTGGGGACGTGTCCGCTTTTGTTCCGACAAACGTTATCTCAATTACTGATGGTCAAATCTTTTTAGAAACGGATTTGTTTAATGCAGGTATACGCCCAGCAATTAATGCGGGTTTATCTGTTTCACGAGTGGGTTCTGCGGCTCAAACAAAGATTATAAAAAAATTGGGCGGAGGTGTTCGATTAAGTTTGGCTCAATATCGTGAACTGGCTGCCTTTTCCCAGTTTATGTCAGATTTAGATGAGACAACACGTAAGCAGCTTGAAAGAGGCCAACGAGTTACTGAAATTTTAAAACAAAAACAATATGCTCCCTTTAGTGTTGCAGAAATGGCAGTGCTATTGTTTGCTGCCGATAAAGGTTATTTAGATGATATCGAACTGACAAAGATAGTTGCATTTGCTGAAGAATTATTAGCTTATATGCATTCAGAACAGGAAGTATGTTTGGAAAAAATTAACCAAAAAGGTGATTATAACGAAATGATAGCTAATGAGTTAGATACAGCAATTACAGCCTTTAAAATGACACAAACTTGGTGACAGTCGATGAGTTTTGCGCAAGAAATACGTGGTAAAATTGCTAGTATCAAAGGTACTCAGAAAATAACGCGAGCAATGGAAATGGTGGCGGCTAGTAAAATGCGAAAAGCTCAGGAACGAATGACGCTTTCGCGACCTTATGCGCATAAAATGCTCGATCTAATCTATCATGTCGCGAGTAGTCACGCAGAATATCAACACCCTTATTTACAAATAAGAGAAGTAAAACGAGCGGGTTTTCTTGTTATCACCACAGATAAAGGCTTGTGCGGTGGACTGAATACTAATTTACTAAAATTAGTTTTACAGGAATTTCGAGTATGCCAATCTAAAGGAATAGATGTAGATTTGGCTATTATAGGCGGAAAAGGAGAGGCTTTTTTTAAGCGCGTCGGTGGCCATGTGGTTGCACATGCCAATCATTTGGGAGATGCACCGCAATTACAAGATTTAATTGGGGTTATTAAAGTTTTATTAGATGCTTATAAGCAAGGTGAATTGGATAGTGTAACTATTTTCTATAATGAATTTATTAACACGATGGCACAAAAGGCACAGACTTTATCCTTGTTGCCTGTGTTACCTTCTCAAAAGTCTGAGCTTAATTATCGCTGGGACTATCTTTATGAACCTGATGCAAAACCTTTGTTAGAGTTAGTACTAACACGATATATTGAATCACAAGTATATCAAAGTGTTGTAGAAAATACTGCATGTGAACAAGCGGCAAGGATGGTCGCTATGAAAAGTGCGACGGATAATGCTGGAGAATTAATAAGTGATTTGCAATTAGCCTATAATAAAGCCCGCCAGGCAGCGATTACCAAAGAACTAGCAGAAATAGTTGCCGGTGCTGAAGCTGTTTAATTTAACCTTATATGAATAAATAATGAAGAGAAACGTTATGAAGCCAATTAATCCCATCGGACATATAGTCGAAATTATCGGTGCTGTTATTGATGTTGAATTTCCAAGAGAACAGGTTCCGAAAGTTTATGATGCTTTAATAGTTCATGATCATGATTTGGTGCTAGAGGTCCAGCAACAGTTAGGTGATGGTGTTGTACGGACCATTGCGATGGGTACTAGTGATGGTTTGCAGCGAGGAATAAAAGTAACAAATACTGAAGCGCCTATTAGTGTACCTGTAGGGAAGCAGACTTTAGGTAGAATTATGGATGTGTTAGGTAGACCTATCGATGAAGCAGGTCCTATTGATGAGAAAATTCGTTTACCTATTCATCGTAAACCACCCAGCTTTGCAGAACAAGCTGCTAATGAACAATTATTAGAAACAGGAATTAAAGTTATTGATTTATTATGTCCTTTTGCTAAAGGTGGAAAAGTAGGTTTGTTTGGCGGTGCTGGAGTTGGTAAGACCGTTAATATGATGGAATTGATACGTAATATCGCTATTGAACATAGTGGGTACTCAGTATTTGCAGGTGTTGGGGAACGAACACGGGAAGGTAATGATTTTTATCATGAAATGAAAGAATCTAATGTTTTAGATAAAGTATCATTAGTCTATGGACAAATGAATGAACCGCCCGGTAACCGTTTACGAGTTGCTTTAACAGGTTTGACTATAGCTGAATATTTTCGGGATGAAGGTCGAGACGTATTGTTATTTATCGATAACATCTATCGTTACACACTAGCAGGCGTCGAAGTGTCTGCATTATTAGGGCGTATGCCTTCTGCTGTGGGTTATCAGCCTACATTGGCTGCAGAAATGGGTGCTTTACAAGAACGTATTACCTCAACCAAAACAGGCTCTATTACTTCTATCCAAGCTGTTTATGTTCCAGCAGATGATCTTACTGATCCTTCGCCGGCAACTACTTTTGCGCATCTTGACGCAACAGTCGTATTATCCCGTCAAATTGCGGAGCTGGGTATTTACCCGGCCATTGATCCGTTAGATTCTAACAGTCGTCAACTTGATCCTTTGATTGTTGGCCAAGAACATTATGATGTTGCCAGAGCGGTACAGAAAACTTTACAGCGCTATAAAGAGTTGAAAGATATTATTGCTATTTTAGGTATGGATGAATTGTCAGAACAAGATAAATTGACTGTAATGCGCGCAAGAAAAGTACAACGATTTTTATCTCAGCCTTTCTTTGTTGCTGAAATATTTACGGGCTCTCCTGGTAAATATGTCAGCCTTAAAGAAACGATTCGCGGTTTTAAAGCTATTTTGAACGGTGAGTTTGATGATTTGCCTGAACAAGCGTTTTATATGGTTGGAAATATAGACGAAGTAGATGCAAAAGCAAAAGCTTTGTAGGATTAGAAAAATATCATGATTAAAACCATGCAGATTGAAATTGTTAGTGCAGAAATATCGATTTTTTCAGGTGAAGCTACGCATATAGTTGTTACGGGCTTATTAGGTGAGCTCGGTATTTATCCGGGCCATACCCAACTATTAACAGCATTAAAACCAGGACCAGTGAGAATTGTAAAACCAGATGGGGAAGATGAAATACTTTATATTTCTGGTGGGATTTTAGAAGTTCAACCACAACTCGTAAGTATACTAGCCGATACGGCTATACGAGCTGCAGACTTAGATGAATTGGCCGCTTTAGAAGCCAAGGAACACGCAGAAAGGGTATTAAGCGATAAACAAGCTGATATCGATTATGCAAAAGCAACAGCAGAATTAGCCCAGGCAGTTGCTCAATTACAAGTCATATCTAAATTAAAGAAAAAGCTTACCGGCAGAGTTTAATTCTCCAAGATTCCTAAAAAAAGATTGAGTAATATCTAACGAAAAATGAAGTTTTGAATAAGGCTATTTTTGAAAATATGAAATTGCTTGATGTCATCATTTTAGCTGCGGGTCATGGAAAGCGTATGTATTCCACTTTACCTAAAGTATTACATAAGTTGGCCGGTAAACCTTTGTTACAATATATAGTTGAAACAGTTAAAGATTTGCAACCCCAAGCAGTTTATGTAGTATATGGAAATGGTGGGGGTCAAGTTCCCAAACATTTAAGTCATTTAGCAGTTAATTGGGTAAAGCAAACAGAATTATTAGGTACAGGGCATGCAGTCGCTCAAGCAATTCCAGAAATTAAACAAGATGAGAGTCGTGTATTAATTTTGCTAGGGGATACACCTTTAGTCAGTCTAGCTACTTTACAAAAATTAATTCATGCAACTGAAGCTCATCAAATTGGTTTAATTACATTAATTACGCAACAACCTTTTGGTTTAGGACGGATTTTACGGGATCAAGAAGGAAAAGTTGTTCAAATTGTTGAAGAAAAGGATGCTAGCCTAGAGCAAAGAAAAATACAGGAAGTTAACAGTGGTATTTTTTATGTGCCGCTAAAATTACTAAAACGTTGGTTGCCTAAAATTAAAAAAATGAATGCTCAAAGTGAATATTACTTAACGGATATTATTACAATGGCAGTGGATGAAAAGATAGAAATAGTAACAATATCTTCAGATGTTGATGGTGAAATGCAAGGAGTCAATGATCGTGTGCAACTTGCCAAGCTTGAACGTTTTTTTCAGAAGCAAGCTGCTGAAAAACTAATGTTAGCCGGAGTTACATTACGCGATCCGGATCGTTTTGATTTACGTGGACAATTAACTGTTGAAAAAGATGTGATTATCGATGTAGATGTTATTTTAGAAGGCGAAAATATTATTGGCACAAATAGCTTGGTAGGTTCTCATACAATCTTAAAAGATGTCAAAATTGGGAAAAATGTTGAAATTAAGCCTTATTGCTTAATTGAAGGTGCTGTTATAGGCGATAATTGCATTATTGGTCCTTTTGCCCGTATTCGCCCAGGAGCGGTTCTCGAAAATAATGTTCATATAGGAAATTTCGTTGAAGTTAAAAATAGCCAGATAGAACAAGAAACAAAAATTAACCATTTAAGTTACATCGGCGATGCAAATATAGGAAAAAATGTCAATATTGGCGCAGGTACTATTACCTGTAATTACGATGGAGCTGCTAAACATCAAACACAAATAGAAGATGATGTGTTTGTTGGTTCAAATACCGCCTTGATAGCTCCAATACGAATAAAAAAAGGTGCAACGATAGGTGCCGGATCTACCTTAAATAAAGACGCTCCTGCTGGTAAATTAACCTTAAACCGAGCAGAAATCCGTACTTTTGAAAATTGGAAACGCCCGCAAAAAAAGGAGATTTAGTGTCAATTTTCTTAGTTAAATAAAATCCTATACTTCTATTTTTTTGGATTAGCGATTAAATTTTATTTGCACGAACGATATCCCACCAATTATCTTTTAGATAATTGAGGAGAACAGATTCGTTTTCTTCAACAAAGTTTTTTTTGATATTAACCAATAATTTTTTTTCTACTTGTTTATCAAGATTGATAAGTAAAATGCCACCGACGTGAGGTGCAGAACATAAAATAAGTTGCTTATATTGATGATTATCTAGTCCTTTTTTTAAAAAATCAGCCAAGATTTTAGTAAAATGGTCAAGCTCAACCTCATGAGGGCTGCTTGCTGCTTCATAAGCACCTTTAGCAGAATGCATAGTTTGATAATGGCCAGGTCTATCTGAGAGCAAATCGCTTTCTTTTAATTTAGCACTAGGGTTTTCTAAGCTTTTCACTAAAATCAATTTATGATTTTTGGGGGCATAAGAGTAAATATGACCTAAACTACTATTTAAGCTAATTACCCAAATCATCTAGCTTCCTCTTTAAGTATGTTTTCAAAGTATAGCAGCAGGTTCAAGAAATATGCTCTTTGGTTTAAAGATTTTAAGGGAATAAAATGGGCTTTTGCCATCCGCCTAGCACGCTTTCTAATTTTTTTCCAAGCATGAGTGCTATTTCGTCATGCCAGGCTTTAGCAACGATCTGTATTCCTATAGGTAAACCTTCCGGGGAAGTACCGCAGCGCATTGTTAAAACTGGCCAGCCAGTTAAATTGTAAATATTGAGATAACTAAAATCATGGCCTTCTATAAATGAACGACCTAATAATTTGGCTGGGGTCGCCGCAACTGGACATATGATTGCATCATAAGGAAAAAAGAATCTTTCTAAGGAAATGCGTAATTCATCAATGCGACGTAAGCGTTGATGTAATTCAGTAATGGAAAATTCGCATTGACGAGCAATCGCTAAAAATTCTTTAACCAGGTAGGATGGTTTATTAATGCCTAAATGGTGCAGTAAATTTTTCAATCCTAAACCCCTATCACCCCCTAAAATAAATGTTTCTGTAATTAAAAAATAAAGCTCTTTTAAGTGAGGAGGACACCGATATTCAATTTGTTGAATTTCATTTTGTAAAACATGCATTACTTGATTAATGGTTTGTAAGGTGGCTTTATCAGGTGAAGCGATGTCATTGTCTGTATAAAAAGCAATTCGTAAATTTTTGCAGTTGATGAGAGATGTGCGGATAGGAATGGGTATGGCATCTGGATCAGCATTATCTGGACCTGTTAGTAATGGTAAGGTTAATACGATATCATCTACAAACCGTGCCATAGGACCATAGGTAGTTAATGGCCTTAATAAACCTCTACCATCTGAGGGAACATTACCTGAGTTAGGGATTAAACCACGAGTGGGCTTTAAACCGACGATTCCTGTATTATGAGCAGGTTGGCGAATGCTTCCTGCCCCGTCCGTGCCTAAACCAATTGCTGAGCCGCCTGCTGCGATAATAGCTGCTTCTCCACCGCTACTTCCACCAGGGGTACGATTTAAATCATAAGGATTTAAAGTTTTGCCAAAGCGATCATTATCTGTTTCATAGGCGATATTAAATTCAGGAACATTGCTTATACCTAAAATAATTCCTCCGGCTGCTTTTAATCTAGCAACAGCAGTTGCGTCTTCTTTAGTAAGAAAGTTATATCCTTTACTTCCTTTGCTAATAATAAAGTCTTGGACTTTACAGCAATCTTTAATAGTAATAGGTATACCGTGTAATGGTCCGAGAGTTTGATTCTTAGCTAATTTTTTATCGGCTATGGATGCTTTTTTTAAAGCAATTTCTGGTTCAATCAGTTGAACTAGTGCATTAAGTTTGGGATTAATCTGTTCGATGCGGCTTAAATAAGTTTGAATAACCTCAACGCAAGAAACTTTTTTTTCTTTAATTAGCTGACCTAATTGGCTTGCTGGTAAAAAATAAAGATCTGAGCTCATAGATTGATTACTATTAATTATTCTGCTTACCATTCGTAAAAAAACTTTTATTAATTACGAAAAATAAATTCTATCAATGCTTAAGGATTTATGCATTTGGGAAGAAAATATCGTTAAAGTCTAAAATAGACATTATTTCTATTTTATAATACCACAGGCTATACGCGCACCACCCCCGCCTAATTTAGTGGGAACATCAGAATAATTATCGCTACCCGTATGAATTATTAAAGAGTGATTTTTAAGTTCATTTAAGCGCAATCGAGGAGCTAAAATAGGTAATGTGGCATTGCCATTATTGTCAACTTCTAAAACAGGCAGATCTCCTAAATGACCTTTCCCATAAGGGCCTAGATGCTGGCTAGAATGAAAAGGATCAAAGTGATCACCTGCAGCCATTCCATTATCCAAACAAGAAGGATTTTGATGGATATGAAAACCATGCAAACCAGGAGGAAGATTATTTAAATTGGGTCTCAATAAAACACCATAGGGCTTTTGTGTGGCTATTATCATGCCTATCGGTTGCCCTATTCCCTGCTGAGAAGTAAGGAACATCGGTATGGAAATATCAGCAAGGGCTATATTACAAATGAGTAAGCATATGCTGGCAACCCACAACTTAAGCAAGTTAAACATAAAATATTTCCCTATGAATTTCCCTAAGTATAGCATAGCTTCATAAGAATATTATTTTGGGGAGGCTTAAACATTTCTGTAGTAATCAATTCTATATACAATGTTTTTTTTTAATTTATTGTCAGAGATTACGCAAATTCATTTTATAAATAAAAAAATTAAATTATATTTATATTTTAGATTATGCAGATTATATTTTTTAACTTTAACATTTTACGATGCAGTTAGAAAATTTTTTCTAATAAGGAATAAATAAAAAAATCAATAGATTAAAGGTTCAATTACATTCTTTGAAGTAAATATTTTTTCATAATGATAATAGTCATAGTGTTACTTATCCGGTATTATAGTTTTATATTTACATAATCATTATTATGTAAGATTTATTTAAAATGCATTGGATTTAAGTAATGATAATTTAAAATTGCTATGCGTATTACTCTAAAACAACTCGAAGTTTTTGTTGCAATTGCTAAGACCGGAAACGTTAGTCACGCTGCAAAAAGAATGTATCTTTCGCAATCAGCATGCAGCATGGCACTTGCCACATTAGAAGAGCAATTAGAAGGCTCTGTATTTGATCGACATGGAAAGCAATTATTTTTGAATGAACGTGGAAGGGTGTTGTTACCCAAAGCGGGTAGTGTCATATCTCAAATATCAGAACTCAAAGATATGATGATGGAAAATAAAAAAGATAATTTATCGGGTCAGTTAATCATAGGTGCGAGTAAAACCATCGGTAATTATCTATTACCAAAACTTATCTCTGAACTTGCTTATACGCATAAAAATATTCAGATCAACCTTAAAATAGCTACTACTAAGGCAATATTATCTAGATTACTCACGTTTAATATTGATGTAGCGTTAATTGAGGCTAATTGTTTTTCTGATAAAGTTCATACCTATCCTTGGAAAAAAGATGAGTTAGTGATAATTGCTGCTCCAAAATATCCTTTAAGTAAAAAAAAGAAATTGACATTATCAGATATCGTTAACGCACGTTGGTTACTACGAAAACAAAGTTCTAGTATACGCGAAAAATTGGAAGAGAAAATTGGCGGAAAAATTCGTCCTTTTTTAGAATTGGATGATACAGATGCACTTAAGCAAGCAACGCAAGCAGGTTTGGGGATAAGTTGCTTATCTAGATTTGTTGTGGAAGATTCTTTAAAAAATAATACCTTAGTAGAACTAAAAACTCCATTTTTAACGTTGAGTCGAGAGTTCTATATTTTAATACACAAGGAAAAATATCAATCTGCGGTAATATCTGAATTTTTGAAAAAAGCAAATACATGATGTCATCTGGTTAGTTGATTTACAATTAATGAAAGTAAATCAAAATGCTTGTTCGCATCTTGATATGCGATGAGTATAATCTAAAATTACATTATGTTGATTAGATGTAAATATTTTCTATGCAATCCATATTGATTTTAGGGGCTACTTCTTCTATAGCAAGGGCTTGTAGCGAAATTTTGGCTTCTAGACGTTGCAAGCTTTTTCTCGCAAGCCGAGATATCTCAGAGTTAGAACGTATAGCAAGCGATCTTAGGATCCGATTCAACGTTGATGTTGGTTGTGCTTTTTTTGATATTACTCAAATTGCTTCGCATGCACCTTTATTTGAAAGGCTTATAGATAAAATGGGTGCTATTGATGGTCTCATAATGGCTATAGGTTTAATTGATAAATTAGATTATCAAAAAGTGATTGCAGCAAATTTTACCGGCCCTATTTCCTTTCTTGAACATTATGTTAAGTATTTAGCTGTTCAAAAAAAAGGCTTTATTATTGGATTAAGTTCTGTTGCAGGAGATAGAGGACGGAAACCCAATTATGTTTATGGTGCTAGCAAAGCAGGATTGACTACTTATTTACAAGGGTTACGTAATTCTTTGTATCCTTTTAAAATACAAATATTAACAGTCAAGCTAGGTTTAATTGATACTAAAATGGTTTTTGGAGGAAAGTACCCACTCTATTTAGCCGCCAGCCCAAAAAAAACAGCAATAAAAATTATCCGGGCGTTAGATAAAGGAAAAGAAAGTGTATACATTCCCGGAATTTGGCGACTTATAATGTTAATTATCCGGTGTATACCAGAAAAAATTTTTAAACGTCTAAGTCTTTAGCGATGCTGAATTTAATCTTTAACAATCACTTTTGCTTCCCAAAAAATAATATGTCCTGGGTTAATGATTTGATGTAAATGCTCAAGTGTTTTTTTTACTTTAGCTTTATCATAATCGAAAAATTCGATACAAATTGGGAGATTCAATGAAAGATCGAGCAAAGAGTCCGTCAAGTTTCCTGATTTTCCTACTCCAGAAATTTTATCATTTTTTAAATAATTGATTATTTTATTGAGAAGATGCGAAGCTTCAGTTTATATAAATTCTAACGATGACTATATCTAGCGTTTTCATAGAGTTCTTCCTAAAACTACACCCGCTCATGCTGCCATGGACATAAAATAGTACTTAACAAAATATTTACAATTGCAGGAAACCAATTAGCATTTCCATTAAATTGATGGTTTCGATTGAGAAAGAAGAAAAAGTGGTATACCCGCCTAGAAAATCAATTAACAGTAATGCTCTAAGTTGAGGAGCAATACTTTGAAACCTCTCTAATAAAGAACAAATAAAAAACCCATTAAAAAAGATCTACTTACATTAACCACTAAAGTGCCATAAAATTTTTGTTAAATAAATTATAAATGCCCGGTGGAAACTCCGTAGCGTAAAACTCCACCAAATCCAGCACCTATAAAAATTAAAGTAATTGTTGTTCAATTTAAATAGTTTTAAGATCATTTTTTGTTAAAGCTTAAATAGCGATTAATTGATCAATTTGTTCAGACACGTTTTGGTAATCTAGCATTTGATCAAAATTCAAATACCGATACAAGTTTTCACTCATAGCGTCTATAAATTTCATTTTTTCTCTATATTCATCTAAATTAGGTATATAACCTAAAATGGCGGTTATAGCAGATAATTCAGCTGAAGCTAAATAGACATTAGCATCTTTTCCCATACGGTTTGGAAAGTTTCGAGTTGAGGTGGAGACTACTGTTGCACTATCACATACTCTTGCTTGATTTCCCATACACAAAGAACAACCGGGCATTTCGGTCCGTGCACCTACAATGCCATAGATTGCGTAATAACCTTCTTGCATTAACTGATGTGCATCCATCTTGGTTGGAGGCGCTATCCATAATACTGTGGGTAATCGGTTGTTAAAGTGCTTTAATAAACTACCCGCTGCACGATAGTGGCCAATATTCGTCATGCATGAACCTATGAATACTTCATCAATCTTAGTTTGTGCTACAGCAGATAAAGGTTTGATATTGTCTGGATCATTAGGGCAGGCTAATAATGGTTCTTTGATCTGATTAAGATCAATTTCGATGATTTCTGCATATTCTGCATCTGCATCAGGCTCTAGTAAAATAGGGTCTGTTAACCAAGCTTCCATTGCTTTAATTCGGCGCTGTAAACTCCCAATATCCTGGTAACCATTACTAATCATCCATTTTAAGAGGCAGATATTAGAATTTAAATATTCTATAATTGGTTCTTTATTTAAGCGAATGGTGCAACCATTTGCTGAACGTTCAGCTGACGCATCGGCAAATTCAAAAGCTTGCTCAATTTTAAGATTCGGTAGACCTTCAATTTCTAATACTCGGCCTGAAAAGATATTTTTTTTATTTTTACTATCGAGCGTGAGTAAACCCCGTTGCAAGGCGATATACGGAATTGCGTTGACTAGATCACGTAATGTGATGGCGGGTTGTATTTCACCTGTAAACCTAACTAATACTGATTCTGGCATGGTTAATGGCATCACACCCATAGCCGCTGCAAAAGCAACAACACCCGAACCGCCAGGGAAGCTAATACCAATAGGAAAGCGCGTATGAGAATCGCCACCGGTACCCACCGTATCAGGTAACAGCATTCGGTTAAGCCAAGAATGGATAATTCCATCGCCGGGTCTTAATACTACTCCACCACGCGAAGAGAAAAAATCTGGTAAGCTGTGTTGTGTTTCTATATCGATGGGTTTTGGATAGGCTGCAGTGTGGCAAAAACTTTGCATGACAAGATCTGCTGAAAACCCAAGACATGCAAGCTCTTTTAGCTCATCTCTGGTCATTGGTCCTGTTGTATCTTGTGAGCCAACGGTTGTCATTTTTGGTTCACAGTATGTCCCAGGGCTGATACCAGGGACTCCACAGGCTTTGCCTACCATTTTTTGAGCTAAGGTAAATCCCTTTCCGTTTTCGGGGATAATTTCTGGGCGGTTAAATTCTTTGGAGAATGGATAAGTCAATGCAGTTCTTACATTATCGGTCAATGATCGACCAATAATTAAAGGGATTCTACCGCCAGCACGCACGGCATCCATGAGTGTGAAGTTGGGTGTAAAATGAGCAATTTCTTGTCCTTGGTCATTCTCAATTCGTCCCTCATAGGGATAAATTTGAATAATATCACCCATATCAAGTTGACTAACATCTACTTCGATGGGAAAAGCGCCGGAGTCTTCAGCAGTTGTTCGAAATATTGGAGCAATTTTGCTACCTAAAATAATTCCACCACGGTTCTTATTAGGAACAAAGGGAATTTCATTCCCGATATGCCACAATAATGAATTAATAGCTGATTTTCGCGATGAACCAGTACCCACAACATCACCAGCAAACGCGATAGGATATTTTTTGGCTTTTAGTCGCTTAATAATTTGTAATGCACCCGGCATACGATTATGCAACATAACTAAGCTATGCAAAGGGATATCAGGACGACTCCAGGCTTCAGTTGCAGGAGAGAGATCATCAGTATTAATTTCTCCAGATACTTTGAAAACTGACAAGATGAGCTTATCAGGAAGTTTGGTTTTAGACAGAAACCACTCTGCATTTGCCCAAGCCTCAACAACTTGATGAGCAAAAGGATTCCCTTTTTTGGCTTTGGCTATGACATCATGGTAAGCATCAAACATTAATAAGGTGTGTGAGAGTTGTTTTGCTGCTACTTTAGCTATGTCCTGTTGTGCGTCAAGTAACTCGATAAGAATAGGAACATTATAACCGCCCAGCATACTACCTAAAAGCTCAACGGCGAATTTAGGCGAGATAAATGGGGAATTAACTTCGTTTTTGGCTAAAGCTGCAAGAAAACCAGCCTTAACATAAGCCGCTGGGTCGACTCCGGGTGCAACTTGTTCAGCTAATAATTTGACTAAAAAAGAGGCTTCATGAAAAAAGACGGGGTTTTTAATTAATTCAATACATGCATTAACCTGTGTTGCATCAAGAGGAAGAGGAGGAATATCTTGAGCTGCTCGTTGATGAATATGTTCTCGATAATTAACTAAAAAATTGGATGATGATGCAGACACAACGACCCCGCTTATTGTTTAATGAGATTATTATACCCTTTTAAATTATCAGAAGTAAGTAAATTGTCTCTAAACCCTCTCTCAGAAAATATATGAAAAATTGCATTTTTAGTAGAATTCTGTACTTTATACAAAAGATAAGAAATACCGAATGTCGCTTTGAAAGAAGGCCAGGTTCAGTCGAATTAATTGCAATTAGCAAAGCGCAAACTATAGAGGCTATAAGGTCAGCAATTGATGCTGGACAGTTCATCTTTGGTGAAAACTATGTTCAGGAAGCTGCTGAAAAAATTCAAAATCTTCAGAATTTAGGGTTAGAATGGCATTTTGTAGGAAGAATCCAAAAGAATAAAACAAAATTTATTGCCAATAATTTTTCTTGGGTACATAGCCTTGCGGATTTAAAATTAGCTCTAAAATTGAATGAGTATCGAAAAGAAGCGAATTTAACGCCCATTAATGTTTGTATCCAAGTTAATCTACAGAAAGAGACAAGCAAAGCCGGGATATATTTAGAACATATTGCCTCTTTAGCAACTTCAATTGATAAGCTTTCTCATCTTAATTTAAGGGGTTTAATGGCAATCCCCAAACCCGAAAAAGATTTCGCTTCCCAACGAAAAAACTTTAAAACGTTACGCTTAGGCTTAGAGAAACTAAATAAATTAGGCTTAAGATTAGATACTTTGTCTATGGGTACAACTCAAGATTTTGAAGCCGCTATTGCTGAAGGTGCGACATTGGTTAGATTAGGTATAGCAATTTTTGGAAAAAGACAATAATAAAATTTTTATGCAAAGTAATTTTTTATATATTCATCTAAGTGAGATAAATTGATACGTTTTTGCTGCATAGTATCGCGATCACGTAGGGTGACGGTATCATGATTTTCAGTATTTTCACTTTTAGCAATGGTATCAAAGTCAACAGTAATGCAAAGTGGAGTGCCAATTTCATCATGACGTCGATAACTTTTTCCAATATTTCCGGTATCCTCAAAGGCAATTCTGCCTATTCCTAAAGCTAATATTGCATTCTTCAAATTTTTTGCTTTTTCTACCAACAAACTATCATTGCGTTTTAAAGGGATAATAGCTACTTTGACAGGTGCTAAATGGGGTTTTATTTTCAAAACTAAACGTTTTTTATCATCTTTTAGGGTTTCTTCTTCATATGCTTCGGTGAGTATGGCAAGTACACCTCTATCCAAACCTGCTGAAGGCTCAATCACATAAGGAATAAAATGCGAACCAGGAGGGTCTTGAACGGTTAATTTTGCAATGCTTTCCTTATTAACAGATACTTTAGCATTGATATTTAATTTATTTTGATCTTGCGTATGCGAACCTAAATCATAATCAGTACGATTAGCAATTCCTTCTAGTTCTTCAAAGCCATGGGGGAATTTATAGAGTATATCAACGGTTGCTTTTGCATAGTGAGCGAGTTCGGATGTATTTTGCGTTAATAATTTTAATCTTTCGATATTTAACCCTTGATTTTTCCACCAAGCTAAACGAGATTCAACCCAATATTCATGCCATTTCTCATCTTCACCCGGTTTAACAAAAAATTCAATTTCTAGTTGTTCAAATTCTCTGACTCTAAAAATAAAATTGCGTGGTGTTATTTCGTTTCTAAAAGCTTTACCAATTTGCGCTATACCAAAAGGAAGTTTAGGGGACATAGAGTCCATAACATTTTTAAAATTTGTAAATATTCCTTGTGCGGTTTCGGGACGTAAATAAGCAAAAGCATCAGGGTCTTCTACTGGTCCCATGGTGGTTTTAAACATCATATTAAAGGCTCTTGGCTCCGTAAGATTGGTTGAGCCACATGCTTCACATTTACCATCTTTAAGATGATCCAAACGCCAACGCTTTTTACATTGTTTGCAATCGACGAGTAAATCAGCAAAGGTGCTTTCATGACCGGAATAATAAAAAATTTTTCTATGTGTCAAAATGGCAGAATCTAATCCGAAGATATCATCACGCTCGTAAACATTAGACTTCCACCAGGCGGCTTTTATATTATTTTTTAACTCTACACCTAATGGACCATAATCATAAACACCTTGTAGTCCCCCATAAATTTCAGCACTAGGGAAGATGAATCCTCGACGTTTACATAAAGATACGATTTCTTCTAGATTTTCTGCCGCCATGCTAATTTCCAAAGCTTGAATTTAGAATAGATTTCATAAATACTATGAATTATACAACAGGTTTTCATAAAAATTTTATAAAAATTCTTAGAATAAGCACATGAACTTAAACAGGAGCAAAAAAGCTTAGTTTATTTATACATCCCGTCCGGAACGTTTTCGTTCATGTTCTTTCAAAAACTTTTTACGTAAGCGCAAATAATGGGGCGTGACTTCTAATAATTCATCATCAGCGATAAATTCTAAGGCTTGTTCTAAGGAAAATGTTATGGGGGGGGTCAAAATGATGTTTTCATCAGAACCTGAAGCTCGAACATTCGTGAGCTGCTTCCCTTTTACGACATTAACAACTAAATCGTTATCGCGCGAATGAATGCCTACAATCATCCCTTCATAGACATCAGTTTGTGGGCCAATTAATAGTTTTCCACGTTCTTGTAAGTTAAATAAGGAAAATCCAGTTGCTTTACCGACTTGATTGGAGATCATGACACCATTTGCTCGATTAGCAATTGCCCCTTTTTTCACAGGACCGTAATGATCAAATACGTGATGCATCAATCCCAAGCCAGAAGTCGCAGTTAAAAATTCTGTACGAAATCCAATTAAAGCGCGCGTGGGGATTTTATAATCTAGTCGGATACGTCCTTTACCATCAGATACCATATCTATTAGATCGCCACGTCGACTACCCAATTTTTCCATGATGCTACCTTGATGTTGTTCTTCCAAATCTATGGTTAAGTTTTCATAGGGCTCTTTCAGCTCTCCATCAATTTCCTTAAGAATAACTTCAGGACGAGATACACCCAACTCATACCCTTCACGACGCATAGTTTCGATTAATATCGATAAATGCAATTCTCCTCTTCCAGAGACACGGAAGCGATTGGGATCTTCTGTGTCTGCAACTTTAAGTGCAACATTATGTAGTAGTTCCCTATCGAGACGTTCTCTAATTTGGCGACTGGTAACAAATTTTCCATCTTTACCTGCAAAAGGTGAATTATTAACCTGAAAGGTCATGCTCATTGTAGGCTCATCAACTATTAAAGCGGGTAAAGCTTCCACTAAGTTAGGATCACACAAAGTGTCAGAGATATTCAATTTATCAATACCTGTTACGGCAATGATGTCACCCGCTTCTGCTTGATCGATTTCTATACGTTCTAAGCCGCGATAACCTAAAATTTGTAATATACGAGCAGGGCGAATTTTTCCTTCTCTGTCAATTAATACAACAGGCATATTAGATTTAGCGCATCCTCTCTGAACCCGACCAATACCAATAGTGCCTACATAACTTGAGTAATCCAAGGTGGTAATTTGCATTTGAAAGGGGCCTTGGAGGTCAACTGCAGGGGGGGCAACTTTATTAATAATAGTTTCAAATAAAGGAGTCAGATCAGAACTTGGTTTTTTAAGATCTAATGTTGCATAACCTTGTAAAGCAGAAGCATAGATAATAGGAAAATCTAATTGTTCCTCGGTTGCCCCTAAACGATCGAATAAATCAAAAACCTGATTAATGACCCAGTCGGGGCGGGCGCTGGGCCTATCAATTTTATTAACGACAACAATAGGCTTTAGACCTTTAGCAAAGGCTTTTTGGGTAACAAAGCGTGTTTGTGGCATAGGACCATCTACAGCATCTACTAGCAGTAAGACAGAATCTACCATAGACAAGATACGTTCCACTTCTCCGCCAAAGTCAGCATGTCCAGGGGTGTCAACAATATTAATGCGATAACCATGCCACTCGATGGAAGTATTTTTCGCGAGGATAGTAATGCCACGCTCACGCTCCAAGTCATTACTATCCATAATACGCTCTACTGGAGCAGCTCTGCTCGAGAGAGTGCCGGATTGTTGTAATAATTTATCAACAAGTGTGGTTTTTCCATGGTCAACATGGGCAATTATGGCGATGTTACGTATATTTTGGATCATGATAGTTAAAGGAATTAGATATTAGGGATGTTCAAAAAGAGTGCATGATAACGCAAAGTAAGGCATTTCGGCTAGCGTGTTCTACACTGATAGAAAGGCAATTAATATTGAGAGGTTTTATCATGGGCGTGCTTTTATTGCAACCAACTATTACAGCTCAATGGCAGTCTTTGATTAAGGATGCGAAATCTTGCAGCAATCTCAGATTGAACAATGAATTGGAAGATTACTTAGTTTTTTTATTAGGGTACTATAATCATCGACCTGATATCGCCAATTCGGTTTTAGCGAAAGAATTTCTAACTAGTATGACTGAAAGGTGTTCTAGGCAACGAGAATGTTTACGCGAGGTAGGAGATAAATGTTTATTATTTGCTGGGTTTTTTCCTGAACAGGCTGAAAAAAGACATGTAAAAATTAAATATTTTATTGAGCTAGGCCAATCAGCCTATATTCAGGTAGCAAGCTTGTCAAAAGCAAGTTCCGCTTCTCTTTATAGTGCCTTAAGCTATGATTTTATTAGCGTGATGGAAATTTTGCATGCAATCCGGGGTTTAAGTGATCCAGTTAATGAATTAACTCCCTTTCAAGCCTTGGAGCTATGGACTGATGTTAAAAGCCAGCATGCTTTAACAGTGTTGCGTAGACATACCTTCTCTTCTACTTTTACAGGATCACGACTTAAGCATTAGGTTCAATAATTCAAACATTATTTTCTACTACTTTGATTCAGTTAAGATATTGGATTGAAAAAATTAAAACTTAACTGAATTTAATTTTTAATTAATTGTTTGATTGATTTAAATCACATATTTGAAGATTCTAGAATTATTCAATTATTAAAATAAGTCATTTTCTTGCTCAAAATCAGCTAGGTAGTTAAGATAGAACAACTAGAATAATGATAATTCTTATGCCAGATTTTTCATCGAGCATTAAAATGAATGAAACCTTGACTACAGATTTTGGTTATCAAAGTATTCCCGTGAGTGAAAAAAATAACCGAGTGGCTGAAGTTTTTCAGTCAGTAGCAGACAAGTATGATCTTATGAATGATCTGATGTCTTTTGGGATGCATCGTCTATGGAAAAAATTTACAGTGGAATTATCCCAACTTCGTAAAGGAGATAGTGTACTTGATGTGGCAGGAGGTACTGGTGATTTGGTAAAAGCATTTGCTAAACAGATAGGACCGGAGGGTAAAGCAATTTTGTTAGATATTAATGCTGCTATGCTAAATATAGGACGAGATCGTTTACTGGATTTAGGACTTTCGGAAATAAACTCCATTCAAGCCAATGCAGAGTATTTACCCTTTGCGGAGGCTAGCTTTGATTGTCTGAGCATAGCTTTTGGATTACGCAATGTAACGAATAAACACACTGCACTAAAATCTATGTATCAGGTTTTGAAACCAGGTGGTCGTTTACTTGTTTTAGAGTTTTCTAAGCCTACATTAGGATTTTTACAGAACTTATATGATCGTTATTCCTTCGATTTTTTACCTAAATTAGGGGAATGGATTGCTAATGATGAAGCAAGTTATCGTTATTTAGTTGAATCCATACGCCGTCATCCCGATCAAAAAACACTTCAAACACTCATCTTAGATACAGGATTTGATGAATGTGAATACTATAATCTTAGCGGTGGAATAGTCGCATTACATAGAGCGTGGAAATTTTGATTAGCTCCAATATAATATTATCGGTTCAGGAAGTGATACTTAATCGCTATCTAAGCCTTGACCCAGAATCTAAAAAACATTTACGCCAATTATCTGGGAGAGTAGTAAAGATAGAATGGGGTTCAATTATCTATTTCTGGCTTTTTAAATCTGATTCAATTTATTTAAGTAAAGATTATAACGGACCTGCTGATTTAATATTACGCGGTTCAACTTTTGATTTTTTACGCATGGCATTTATAAAGAAAGATAAAGCATATACAGATATTCCTCTACAGGTTGTGGGTGACATGGAGTTTGGAAAACAGTTTAGAGATTTTTTTTCAACTCTTGATATAGATTACGAAGAACAATTATCAAAAAAAATAGGTGATGCTATAGCGTATCCCTTGATACAACTACTTAAAACAATAAGTCTTTGGGGTAGACAAAATATAGAAAATCTTGGTCAAAATGTAACAAATTATGTCCAAACAGAAATGAATTGGTTAGTCTCAGACCAAGAATTACAGTTTTTTTTTTCCGATGTAGATGATCTACGCAACGATTGTGCTCGATTAGAAGCTCGGTTAAATTCCTTGCAAAAAGGATTGGATAGATGAAAGCTATTTCTCATCTAGTGCGTTTAATGCAGATCAGTTTTATTTTTTTTCGTTATAATTTAGATGAATTAATCTATTCTCTAGATATATTCAGACCTTTACGTTTTTTTCGATATCTAAATCCTTATCGAAGGCTTAATAAAAAAATACCTAGAGGAGAAAGAATTCGTCTTGCATTAGAGGATTTAGGGCCAATTTTTGTTAAATTTGGCCAAACTTTATCAACTCGTCGTGATTTTATTCCAATTGACATTGCTGATGAATTAGCAAAGCTACAGGATCGTGTTCCTCCTTTTCCTGGAGAAGAAGCAAAATCTATAGTGGAAACTTGCATTAGAAAACCCATAACTGAAGTATTTTCTGAATTTGATATTAATCCTTTGGCATCGGCTTCGATTGCTCAGGTTCATACCGCTAGGTTGTTGACTTCGGGCCAAGAAGTAATCGTTAAAGTGTTAAGACCAGGAATTTATAAAAAAATTAATAGAGACATTGATTTATTATATGCTTTAGCGAATTTGTCTTTACGTTATCGGCGATCTGCCAAACAGCTTAGACCTCGTGAAATTGTAGCAGAATTCGAAGCTTGCTTAAAAGACGAATTAGATTTATTACGTGAAGGGGCTAATGCCTCTCAATTACGTCGTAACTTTTCTGATTCTGATTTACTTTACATTCCAGAAGTATTTTGGCCGTATACCTCTCATAAAGTTCTAGTCATGGAACGTATTTATGGTATTCCAATTTCTGATATTTCTACTTTAAAAAAACAAGGAATTAATTTAAAGAGATTAGCGGAACGAGGCGTTGAAATTTTTTTTACCCAAGTGTTTCGCGATTGCTTTTTTCATGCCGATATGCATCCAGGGAATATTTTTGTTTCACCTAAAAATAAAGAAAATCCTCTGTATTTGGGCGTTGATTTCGGGATTATGGGAAGTTTAAGCCCAGATGACCAACGTTATCTCGCTGAAAATTTGTTAGCATTTTTCAATAGAGACTACCGCCGCGTGGCTCAATTGCATGTTGAATCGGGTTGGGTTGCAGAAAATACTAGAATTAATGAATTTGAGGCAGCAATACGCACAGTATGCGAACCAATTTTTGAAAGACCATTAAAAGAAATTTCTTTTGGACAATTACTTTTAAGATTATTTCAGACTGCTAGAAGATTTAATATGGAGGTGCAGCCGCAATTGGTACTATTGCAGAAAACCTTGTTTAATGTTGAAGGTTTAGGGCGGCAATTGTATCCAGATTTGGATTTATGGAACACAGCCAAACCTTTTCTAGAACATTGGTTACGCAAACAAGTCGGACTACAGGCCTTTATACGAAAAATTCGAGAATATGCCCCTTATTGGGCAGAAAAGGGTCCTGAAATTCCAGATTTAATATATCAGATAATGCTCGAGTTACGTCATTTAAAAAAGAAACCAAAATGTCTTTATTGCGCAAGAGAAAAAGAAAAAAAACAAACACGTAAAAAATCCTTCTGGTTTATGAGTTTAGGTATAGCTACTGCCTGTATAGTTTGGGTTTTGTTAGATTTAAGTGTTAAGGATATTACACATTTAACATCTATGTATTTATGGATTTTAGGCTTAGGAGGTTTGGGGTTATTTTTAGGTACGATGATTAATTTACGAAAATTAAATTAATTTTACTTTAAACACGGAGTGTTTATGGAATTTTATGGATTAAATCTAATATCGTTCCTTATTATTTTTCTGATTGCTTTGTTATTATTTGGTCCTAAATATTTAGGTATTATTTTAAAAGATTTGACTATTTCAGGGCGTAACTATGTTAAGACTTTATTAAAATTATATAATGCAAAATCAAATGATAATAAATCCGAATCCGAAACAGATATTACTAGTGGATGATGATGAACTATGCTTGAAAGTATTAACTCAATACTTAGACGAGGCTCAATATACCTGCATAGCTTGTAAAGATGGCCAACTTGCTTGGAATTATTTACAACAAGATCCAGACAAATTTTTTGTTGTTTTAAGTGATAGAATTATGCCTAATCTCCATGGTTTGCAATTATTAGCAAAAATGCAAAAGAGAAATTTAAATATTCCATTAGTATTATTTTCTGGTGAAGCAAACAAAGAAGAAAGATGTGAAGCGATCATGCTAGGAGCATATGATTTTTTTTATAAACCTATTTCTAAAGAATTACTTTTTGCAGTGTTGAAAAAAATAAAAAAACAATTAGTATAGTTAATCATGGATAATTATAAGTTGAGAAAAAAATGCTCAAATCTAATCTAAATTGGGAAAATAATTGTTTGTTTGCTTTAGCAAGTATTGGGGATACCAATTTATTTGAGTATTGGCTAGATAAACAAAAATTAAATATTGATGCTCAAGATACTCCCTTATATTGCAGTAAGAGGAGGACATATTGATCTTGTTATGAATTTGTTAGAGAAAGGGTGATCATCAGCTGGAATGAGAATCGGCAGTCTCCTTTACAACTAGCATATAAATTAAATCAACCTAAGATAAGTTATGGAATTACTCAATCCATCATTAATGGGAAAAAATGCAATTGATGAAAGTCAAAAACTATCTCAATAGAAGTATTTTCATTCGTTTTTCGGCTAAGCATAATGAAAGGGCCAAGGCTTTAATCGTTGTGGCAAGGCTCTGTAGCTCAGTTAACGAGTTTAAGGATTTATTGAATAACCAGCTCAATCTATTTAAAAATGCTCCCACACCTCCTTTATCTAAATAAATAATTGACAAGCGATGGTCTGAAGTGATTAAAAATAAACCATTAAATGTTAATAAGTCACAGTTTTACAAAATCTTAAATACTTTTATTATGAAAAGACTTGATAATAATATAACCAATAAAAGCTTTAGGAACATTCATCAACGCTAAATTTATCAGAAAGACTAACATCCTTTAGTTATATAGTGTTTTCCCTACATAAAGCTTGCAATTTTTTTGCACATCTCTAAACTAAGTTCTTAATTTAAGAGCTGTGCTATGAAAATTGTTTTAGCTAATCCTCGAGGGTTTTGTGCCGGTGTTGATCGCGCCATAGAAATTGTTAAAAGAGCACTAAATCTGTTTGGCGTACCTATCTATGTGCGCCATGAAGTAGTCCATAATCGAATTGTAGTTGCCGATCTAGAACAAAAAGGTGTAATTTTTGTTGAACATATCAATGAAATACCACAAGGTGCCACTGCTATTTTTAGTGCCCATGGCGTTTCTCAAGCTGTTCGTGAATCCGCTAAACGACGTAATTTAAAAGTTTTTGATGCAACTTGTCCTTTAGTAACTAAGGTGCACATGGAGGTGGCACGTTATAATCGTTTAGGTCAAGAGTGCATCTTGATTGGGCACGCGGATCATCCAGAGGTAGAGGGAAGCTTAGGACATTATGATAATCCAGCCGGAGGGATTTATTTAGTAGAAAATACTCAGGATGTTGCTACGTTAAAAGTTAAAAATCCTTGCTTTTTAAGCTATGTTACACAAACGACTTTATCACTGGATGATACTAAGACTATTATACAGGCTTTGAAGCAACGTTTTCCTAAAATTACTACACCTAAGAAAGAAGATATTTGTTATGCAACGCAAAATCGTCAACTTGCCGTAAAAGAATTAGCAAAACAATGTGATATGGTACTAGTTTTAGGGTCTATTAATAGTTCTAACTCTAATAGATTGAAAGAATTAGCTGAACGTTTGGGTAAACCTGCGTATTTAATTGATACAGCTAAAGATATCCAATCAACTTGGGTAATTGGAAAAGAATCTATTGGTATCACTGCAGGAGCGTCTGCACCTGAATTCTTAGTCCAAGAAGTTATAAAATATCTAAAAACATTTCCTAATTGGCAAGAATGCTTGGTTTCCGAATTAATAGGTATAGATGAAAACGTTGCTTTTGCTCTACCACGTGAATTACGCACGCCATTAGCAATCACCACTGAAACAGTAATTTAATATTAGAAATTATATAAAGAATTTTTTTGTTTTATTGATCAGGAGGTAATTTTTCATTTCCCCATAGATATCTAAATAAACTTCCACCCATTATTCCACCGATTAAAGGAGTCAGCCAAAATAACCAAAGCTGATGGATTGCCCACCCTCCTACAAATAGTGCTGGGCCTGTGCTTCTGGCAGGATTAACAGAAGTATTTGTAACTGGAATGCTAATTAAATGGATTAAGGTCAAGGCTAAGCCAATGGCTAGCGGAGCAAAATGACTAGGTAATTGCGGATTAGTCACACCTGTGATAACGATTAAAAATAAAAAACTCATGGTTATTTCGCATATAAAACAAGCCAATAATGAGTAATGGCCTGACGAATGAAGCCCATAACCATTGCTGGCAAAGCCATTTTGTAGATCAAACCCCTGATGTCCACTTGCAATCAGATATAAAACAGTTGTGGCTAGTATGCTTCGTATTACCTTAGTAATAATATAACTAGGTCTTCTTTAAGGCCTAATCTACCCGCAGCCCAAAGACCTATCGAAACGGCAGGGTTTAAATGACAACTAGATTGGAGCGAATACGTAACACATGGTTAGCAAGCTTAAACCAAAAGCTACTCCCAAAAAACCTATACCTACTAGAGGAAATTTAGCGGCTAACACTACCACATCCGCCTAACACTAGCCAAAAAGTACCTGAAAAATCTGCTAATAGTTTCCTTAGCATATAAAATCTCCTTGAAAATCAGATGAATTATAGCAGTAGAAAATATTTTTCATAATATAGCGGATAACTAAATAATATAAAACCTCATCCATTACCAGCATTCCTTCGAGCCACTGCCAGCATTAGTTTTTTCTCCTAATTGATTAAGCATAAATAGATAACATTCAGAATCGGAAAATTTAGCTTTGGCTGATAGTTGATAGCTGCTGATAGTGCTTTTTAGGGTTAGTTGATAAAAGTTTTTCTCAGTAACATCACTTAGATGTAATTTGCTAAAGTTCGCATCTTCGTAACTATTGTTATTTGCAAGATAATAAATTTCCATCTGTTGGGCAAGCTTTATTAAAGCAATTTTCGCTTCAGTACGGTGAGTTTTCTTAAGAACGTGAGTGTAAATAGGATAAGTGATTGCAGCTAAAATACCAACTATAACTAAAACGATAAGCAGTTCGAATAAACTAAATCCATATTCAGTATTTTCCATCGATAAATTCCACCTTATGCTTTAAAATTAAAATAAAGCATAAACAAGAGTTTATACAAGTTGCTTATGAATATTTTTTAACGAAATCCATGAAGTGAAATACCCAAGCTAGTACTTATTTGTTGCGCGAACGCAGCACCCATTCGATCGGAGAGTTGTTGTAATAGGCCAGGTTTGACGGTGTAATCGACAATATTTTTATTTTTAATTAAGTTTTGAGATAAGCTATTTAAGTCTCCAAAGTCGTCTATAAGACCTAAAGATAATGCTTCTTCTCCAGTCCACGCTAAACCAGAAAATAAGTCCGGATTATCTTTTAGACGATTTCCGCGCCCCTGTTTAACCGCGCGAATGAATTGTTGATGAACATTTGCAAGCATACGTTCGGCAATGAGTTTTTCATCTATTTTTTCTGGTGAAAAGGGATCTAAAAAACCTTTATGATCTCCAGCTGTTAATAGGCGACGTTGAACACCAACTTTTTTCATGGCATCAGCGAAACCAAATCCATCCATTAAAACACCAATTGAACCGACTAAACTGGCAGGATTAGCATAGATTTCGTCACTAGCCGAGGCTATATAATAAGCTGCAGATGCACAAAGATCATCACATACGGAATACAATTTAGTCTTAGGATATTGACTGCGTAAATAGCGGATTTCATTGTAGATTTGCGCTGCTTGAACTGGACTGCCCCCTGGACTATTAATACGCAAAATCACTGTACGAGTATTTTTATCTTCAAAAGCGTTTTGTAATCCTTCAATTACGTTATCAGAACTTGCGGTTGAATTATCATCGATGACGCCTCTAATATCAACAAGTCCAATATGAGCTTTTGCTTTTGAAGCAGTGGGTAGATTGCTTGTTGTTGGCCATAAAACTAACAGAAGACCTAAAAGAATGATAAAAAACAGGAATTTGAAGAAAATATTCCAGCGTCTTTTGCGACGTTGTTCTTTTAAGGTATCAAAAAGTAATTTTTCTATGGTTTTGCGTTGCCATGCTGGATCATCTAATAATTCTTCTGTCATATAACTTCCCATTTAAATTTTTGAAATATGAGTATAAATGCGCATAGTTTACCTCTTTTTTACTAGTCGGGACATATTAGGGCTGAAAATACAAAATTCTAACTTATTGCCACAAGGGGCTAGGTAATTTTACCGAGCTAAATTTACTTAAATTGTCTAATATTGATTGCTATGCATTTTTTTAGCTAAATCGACTTGATTTTTTCTAATTAGACTAAACTATTTATAAGATATAAATCTTGATAAGTGGTAATTAGAGGGGAATATGAGTCTTAATAAATTAACCAGTCAGTTTCAAAACGCCTTAGCGGAATCTCAATCTTTCGCTATTGGACAGGATAATGCTTTTATTGAACCCATCCATTTGATGTCTGCTTTGTTGCAACAAGAAAATGGCACGGTTAAACCATTATTGAGTAAAGCTAATGTTAATTTAAATCAATTAACTAAAGATTTGGATGAGGCAATTGGACGTTTACCTAAAGTTCAGACTGCCACTCCTGGAGAGATTTATCCTTCTAAAGATCTCATTCGCTTACTGAATGTATGCGATAAGCTTGCCCAACAACGAAATGATGAATATTTATCAAGTGAATTATTTGTGCTCGCTGCCGTAAATGATAAAAGCGTTTTAGGGGAATTATTAAGAAAAGCAGGCGCTAGTAAAACATTGCTTGAGCAAGCAATAAAAGATGTAAGAGGCGGAGAGGCAGTGAATGATCCTGAAGCAGAAGGTCGTCGCAATGCTTTGGACAAATACACTATTGATTTAACTGCGCAGGCATCCCAAGGAAAACTCGATCCAGTCATTGGCCGTGATGATGTGATACGTCGAACTATTCAAGTGCTGCAAAGACGAACAAAAAATAATCCTGTCCTTATTGGTGAGCCTGGAGTTGGTAAAACCGCTGTAGTAGAAGGACTTGCGCAACGAATTGTTAATCACGAAGTTCCAGAAGGATTAAGAAACAAACGTTTACTAGCTTTAGATATAGGATCATTGATTGCTGGAGCTAAATATCGAGGAGAATTCGAAGAACGATTAAAAGCCGTTTTAAATGAGCTGGCAAAACAAGAAGGACAAATTATTTTATTTATTGATGAGTTGCATACCATGGTGGGTGCGGGTAAAGCAGAAGGGGCGATGGATGCAGGAAATATGCTTAAACCCGCTTTAGCCCGAGGTCAGTTGCATTGTATTGGTGCAACTACTTTAAATGAATACCGGAATTATATTGAAAAAGATGCTGCGTTAGAGCGCCGTTTTCAAAAAATTTTAGTAGATGAGCCTAACGTTGAAGATACTATAGCCATTTTACGCGGTTTAAAACAACGTTATGAGATTCACCATGGTGTTGAAATTATGGATTCAGCTATTGTTGCTGCAGCCACTTTGTCTCATCGCTACATTTCTGATAGAAACTTACCTGATAAAGCAATTGATCTTATTGATGAAGCGGCTAGCCGAATCAGGATCGAAATTGATTCGAAGCCAGAAAAATTGGACCGTTTAGATAGACGATTAATTCAGTTAAAAATTGAACGAGAAGCCTTAAAAAAAGAAACCGATGAGTCTTCCAAAATCAGATTAGAAAATTTAGAAAAAGAGATTACTGAGCTTTCAAAAAAATATGCTGATCTCAATGAAGTTTGGAAGGCTGAGAAAGCAACCTTGCAAGACGAGCAAAAAATTAAAAGTGAGCTTGAAAAGGCTCAATTTGAGTTAGAAAAAGCACGTCGTTCAGGGGATCTAAATCGAATGTCCGAATTACAATACGGTCATATACCCGCCTTAGAGAAAAAATTGATCGCAGCTCAGAAGATAGCCAAAAAAGAGCCTCATTTAGTGCGCAATAAAGTGAGTGAAAAAGAAATTGCAGAAATTGTTTCACAATGGACCGGCATCCCAGTGGCTAAGATGTTAGAAGGTGAGCGAGAAAAATTATTACATATGGAAGATGCGTTACATCGACGTGTGATTGGTCAGGATGAAGCGATTCTTGTTGTGGCGAATGCTATTCGACGTTCACGTGCGGGTTTATCAGATCCTAAGCGTCCAATAGGATCATTTATTTTTTCAGGGCCTACAGGTGTTGGTAAAACAGAGGTTTGCAAAGCATTAGCAGGATTTTTATTTGATTCTGACGATGCTATGGTGCGTTTAGATATGTCAGAATTTATGGAAAAACATTCTGTTGCACGTCTTATTGGTGCTCCTCCAGGATATGTAGGTTATGAAGAAGGAGGTTATCTTACCGAAGCAGTTCGTCGGAAACCTTATTCTGTAGTTCTTTTAGACGAAATTGAAAAAGCACATTCAGATGTATTTAATATTCTACTGCAAGTATTAGATGATGGTCGATTAACAGATGGGCAAGGACGCACAGTGGACTTTCGTAACACTGTTATAGTGATGACATCAAATTTAGGTTCGCAAATTATTCAAGAACTGACGTCAAAAAAAGATTATGCAGCTTTAAAAAGTACGCTTATGGATATTATTGCGCAACATTTCCGACCAGAATTTATTAATCGTGTTGATGAGGTAGTTGTGTTTCATGCGTTGTCTGAAAAACAGATTCATAAAATTACTTCAATTCAATTGGAAAATCTACGCGAACGTCTCAGTGAACGTGATTTACAATTAGAAGTTAGCGAAGCTGCGATTAATCATATTGCTAAAATGGGTTACGATCCTGTTTATGGTGCACGCCCTCTAAAACGTATTATTCAACAAGAATTGGAGAATCCTATTGCCAAAGATATGCTCGAAGAAAAATTCTTACCGGGAGATATAATTTTTGTAGATTATATCGATGGAAAGATAAAATTAACAGCCAAGAAAACAAAGACTAAAACTAAGAAATAATTATTTATTGTTTAATCTTTGATTATCCTGCAATGCAGTTAAATACATAGGATATTTGATAATATCAAAATAGGGAGAATAATCAAAATCACGCGGCGAATACAGTCTTGGATTGCTTTTGTAAAGTTCAGTGCTATTTTTTTTATTTTTTAAAATTGGTAATATTGGAAAATTGACAGACTGAAAAGCCTCAGCTAATAAGGAAGAACAGCTTTCTTTGGTTCTCATTCCTGGCTTATAATTAAATAATGTAGAGTGCCATCTACGGGGTAAAAGTGGCCAAGGCATTAAAAAACGTCCTAAGTCAAAAATTAATCTAAAATCATACTCTATGCCTAATTTTTTTATAGCGAAGTTAATGATTTTTTGCCCTTCTTGATAAGAAATATTTCTTGGACGACAAATGCGAGTATGCTCTTTTTCATATTTTTTCAATGGCGAGATTAAGGCCCCTTTTCCTAACAAACTTTCAAATACTAATTGTTCGTTTGGATCACCAGAGTAAAATTCGGTTATTCTTTTTTGCATATCTTTATCTTCAATGTCGTATAAACGACCAATATACAGTGCAGCATGTGACCAGGAACTGCGAGTAATGACTTTAATCATTTGACTAATACGATTGCGACCTTCTATTAATAAAACATCACAAGGACGCAGTTCATAACGAAGTTTACTAAAGTCACTTAAGGGGATAGTCTGAGGTGGTTCTACTTCCTTATTTAGCCATTTAAAAAAAAAGTTAAATAGTTTGTTTGTTAAATCCATTTGCATAATGGTTTCCAAATACTTCTAAAATTTTATTTATATAGCGGCCCTAAAATTGATGCACTAAAATTTCAGATTGATTGTGCCAACTCAGTTGCATAGCCTAAATAACTAGTAGGCGATAATTTGAGTAATTTTTGTTTAATATCGTTAGGTACTTTTAGGTCGACAATAAATTGATGAAGGGTTTCTTGATTAAGTTTTTTACCTTGCGTTAAGATTTTTAATTTTTCGTAGGGCATCTCAGTAGCATACCGTCTTAAAATAGTTTGTATGGCTTCAGCCAAAATTTCCCAATGTTGATTAAGATCTTCAATCAATTTAGTATCATCGATAGAAATTTTTTCTAAACCGCAATGTAAACTATTGTAAGCAATTAAATTATATGCAAACGCTGTTCCAAGATTCCGTAGTAATGTTGAGTCTCTTAAATCACGCTGCCAACGAGAGATAGGTAAGGTTCTTGAAAAATGTTGATATAAGTTATTAGCTAAACTGAGATTTCCTTCAGCATTTTCAAAATCAATGGGATTAATTTTATGCGGCATGGTAGATGAGCCAATTTCACCTATTTTGACTTTTTGCTTGAAATAACCCAAAGAAATATAACCCCAAAAATCGGCTGTCAAATTAATTAATATATTATTAATCCGTTTTAAACTATCACAATATTCTGCAATATAGTCATGAGGTTCAATTTGTGTAGTATAAGCATTCCAATCTAAATTTAGACTGGTTACAAATTTTTTACTAAGCTCAGGCCAATTAATCTCAGGATAAGCAATCCGGTGGGCATTGTAATTACCAATAGCGCCATTAAATTTACCGTAAATTTTTACTGCAGCGAATATTTTTTCTTGAGCTAATAAGCGTTGAGTAAAATTCGCCAATTCTTTACCCATTGTCGTAGGTACAGCGGGTTGGCCGTGTGTACGACCCAGCATAGGATGTGTGGAATATTGATGAGAGTATTTTTTTAAATAAATTATTAATTGCTGAATTGCGGGGAGTAAATGTTGAGCCCGTACGTCCTTGAGCATTAAAGCATAAGCTAAATTATTAATATCATCAGACGTACAGCCAAAATGTATAAATTCACGGATTGATTCGAACTCTGGATTTTTAGCTAGTTTTTCTTTTAAAAAATACTCAACGGCTTTAATATCGTGTCGAGTTTTTTTTTCTAAAGTTTTAATTCTTTCAGCATCTTCCAAATTAAAACTTTCAATAATATGATTCAATTGTTGCTGAGTTGTTTGAGAAAATGCAGGAATTTCCTTAATGCCGGAATGGTTAGCCAGGGCTTGTAGCCAGCGTATCTCAATTAAAACTCTAAAATAAAATAAAGCATATTCGCTACATAAGGGACGCAAACTATCGGTTTTATCAGAATAACGACCATCAATAGGAGAAATTGCGGTTAAAGGATTGAGTTGCACAGGGACCTCGATAAGTTTATTTAAAGCTCTTCGGATTCCTCTGGACCATATTTTTCTGATCTATCATGTCTCTTTTCTTTAATTTTTTGTTTATGTTTATTAATTTGCTGTTCTATTCTGTCAATTAAATTGTCAATTGCAGAATAAAGACTTTCATTTTCAGCACTAGCATAAAATTCAGTACCATGTGTATGAACTAGGGCTTTAGCGACTTGATCTAAATTTTCAAGACTTAATGTGATATGTATGGCAGTAGTTTTATGAGTTATACGTTCCAGGCGTTTAAACTTATCTAGTATATATTGTTTTAAAGCGTCCGTAACTTTAATACCATCATCTGTAATAGTAATTTGCATTAGACCCTCTATCTTTATAATGTATTGTCTTTGATATTCTAAAATAATATAGTGATTATACCTTAGGTTGAACAGTAAAGTAGAGTGTGACCTATTTCACTAGAATATTTTTTAACTCTAAGTGAATTTTTTTAAAGAAAAATGTAAATTAAATTTGCTTTATAGGATAATTCGAGCAAAATTTAAACAATTTTTATTCTGTTTTGCACTGATCTATGACTATAGATCAAATTCATGGCCTAAATAGACTTCCCTAACACGTTGATTATTTAATACCTCTTTTGGAGTCCCCACATAGATAGTTTCTCCTTCACTTACTATATAAGCACGTTTACAAATCGTAAGAGTTTCTCGAACATTATGATCGGTAATCAAAACTCCGATGCCACGCCGACTAAGATGAATAATCATGCGTTTAATATCAACAACAGAAATGGGATCGATTCCAGCAAAAGGTTCATCTAATAACATGAATTTTGGCTCCATGGCTAAGGCGCGGGCAATTTCAACACGACGCCGTTCACCTCCCGATAAGCTAATTCCTAATGTATCGCGGATATGAGTTATATGGAACTCATGAAGAAGATTTTCGAGATGTTGTTTGCGTTGTTCTTTTGAAAGATCTTTACGTAATTGGAGTATAGCAAGAATATTATCTGCGACAGATAATTTACGAAATATTGAAGGTTCCTGAGGTAAATACCCGATGCCTGCTTTAGCACGGGCATGCATCGGCAAACGAGTAATATTATGATTATCTAATAAAATTTTACCTTGTGCACTTTCAATTAGACCCACAATCAAATAAAAGCTTGTGGTTTTTCCAGCGCCATTAGGGCCTAGCAAACCTACTACTTCTCCGGTTTCTAGTTCTAAAGAAACATTTTTGACAACAACGCGAGAATGGTAGCGTTTAGCCAAATTGATAGCGTGTAATTTACTCATGAGGGAACAGGTTGCAATGGTGCAATTAGTATTTGAGTATGCCCTTCTTTTGAGAGAGGGGAACCAACGGTTTTCTTTTTAAAATCATAGTTAATTTGGGGACCTTTGACATGATTTTGTCCTTGCACAATCTCAGCATTACCCACAGCTTCTAACCAATCTTTCTGTGGATAATAATAGATCGTATTTCCAGTGGCAATTAACTTGGATTGATTTGGAAATATAAGTGCCCGATAGCGTGCTGGGTTACCAATAGCGATTACTTTGGTGACTTGACCATTCTGATCAGAATAACTGGTGGCATAGTCTGCTGTGAGAACTCCGTTCCCTTGAGTCAGTTTAATATGTCCCTGATAGATGCCTAATTTTGTTTCATTATTATACGACAAGGTATCAGATTCAAAATAGATAGTTTGTGCTAGATCTTTTGGATTAGCATGTGCAGTGATAGAAGGAATACTAATTATTGATATGGCTAGGAATAATAAATAGCTTTTATTTATTTTAAATGACTTTTTTTTCAAATGATCTTGAACCCACATCTTACCCTCATTTACTTTTTGCAGGTTTGAGTTGCCCCTTTACTTGAGATAGCAGTCGAATCGTTTTCGTATTAAAATTAGCATGTAATCCTACAGCATGTACCTCTTGATTAATCTGCGTTATTACGACTGGGGCTGACGTGTCAGCCGTTTTTTCTTTTAGATGAATATCTAAAATGGATGTCGTTAGGGTTGAGACAGTTTTATTGACTGGTCCTTGTTTTTGTTCAAGTTTGACATTATCCCAAAGTTGAAGAAGATCTTTACCTTCTTTCAGTTTGCCATACCGAGATGAAAGTTGCCATGACTCTTTATTTTTTAAAAATAAAGTGAAAATAGGTGTGGTGAGAGAAATGCTATCGTCTAAGGGATAATGGATTGATAAAGGGGTGTTTAATTGATCATAGAGGTTACCGGATTTATCAATATGGTAGACTATGACTTTTGTTACATAGGCGTCAGGTTGGTTACCAGAAATAGCTGAGTTAACAGGTCTAGTTAGCTGTAACCATGTATACCATGTGCCTAATAAAATTAAAGAAATAAGAATAAGGTTAATGAATAGCGTTTTAGAAAACATACTATTATACGCGCTAGTTTAAATGGTTTAATTTGTTAATCACTACAAGCATCTGGTTACAGCCAGCGAAAAGCTTAGTTTTTCTGATGCACCCTCGCTAACGTTTCGGTCTAATCAAAACCAACCCATTATTTTTTCGTTCTGTGCTAAGAAATATTTTAAGTAATTCTCTGGCTCAGAATATCATGAATATGCACAACCCCGAGAGGCTTTTTATCTTCATTTACAATAATTAGAGTAGTTATCTTGCTAGCTTCCATTATTCGTAAAGCTTCAGTAGCTAACCTATCTTTACTGATTGTTTTACAATTCGAGGTCATTACTTGGTCGACTAAGGTACTCTGAAGATCTAATCCTTGATCTATTGCGCGCCTAAGATCACCATCAGTAAAAATACCTAAAAGATGTTGATTTTTGTCAGTAACTATGGCCATTCCCAGTCTTTTCTGTGAAACTTCAAATAAAGTCTGAACTAAAGGAGTTCCAGATTTTACGTTTGGAATAGCTGTTCCAGTGTGCATTATATCAGCTACTTTTAACAATAAACGCCGACCCAGTTGCCCTTTTGGATGAACTTTAGCAAAGTCATCACTACTAAAACCACGCATATCAAGCAGTGATATTGCTATGGCATCACCCAAAACTAACGCTGCTGTACTGCTAGAAGTAGGAGCTAAACCTAAAGGGCATGCTTCTTGCTCTATAGAGATATGAATAGTGACAGTTGCTTGTTGGGCTAAAGTAGATTGAACATTCCCAGTTATTAGTATAAAAGGGATATTAAGTAGTTTGAGTGTAGGAAGAATAGTAATGAGCTCGTCCGTTTCTCCTGAATGTGATATCGCAAGGACTACATCTTTGGAATTGATCATGCCAAGATCACCATGATTCGCCTCAGCTGCATGAATAAAAAAGGAAGGACTCCCTGTGCTGGCTAAAGTAGCTGCGATTTTATTACCAATATGACCTGATTTACCTATCCCAATTACAACGATATGGCCTTGGCAATTTAAAAGGAATTCACACGCTTGTTCAAAATTTGAGTCAATTTGGCTTAATAAACTCAAAATGGTTTTTCCTTCTGTTTCAATTACTTTTCGAGCAGACTCGGAAAATTTTTTAGTATGCATTAGTTTTAACCATAGAAAATTAATAGATCACTTGCCCCGTATGATAGACTTGATTTCATCATTAAACCCTAATCTACTGCCTTGATTTACTCATGTAAACTTCGATGCCCGCGATTTAGCGTTTACCTTGTACTGAAGCTCATCATTAAGTATAAATTTGCTTGATAAATTAAATTACCATTTAAATTTTTGCTTAATGTTATATTTTATTGACTTAATTCGGATTCTCTAAGCTTAGCATTCCTGTATTGTTGGCATAAGCAAAGAGCTCTGCGTAACGACCCCAATCAATCACGGTACGCAGAACACGTTCAGCTTCTTTTTCGCTCAAATAATCTTCTAATTCATTCAAGAACCGCTCTCTAGAAGCACGTTGACCAGTTGTGTGTCTTTCTTCTAGAACTTGCCGTATATGCTTTGCTAAGGGGACATAACGTAATAAATGAGCAGCAAAGATTTTTTTACGCTCTAAAATATCTGCGTTTGCAAATAATTTTCCTGCTTCTGTTAGGATTAGTTCCCCATTGCTGACATGAGCAAACCCTAAAATATCTAATACTTCGGTTAAAGGAAATAAATCATCGACATCCAAATGGAGTGATTCAGTAAGTTCAGGTAGACTAACATGTCCTTGGTATTCAGATTGATCTAAAGTTTCTAGTAAACCTGTTAATTCGGAAATATCAGCATCGGGAAGACGGTAACCTATATCGGTGATGCGAGGTAATTGTTCTTTTAGCAACAATTTTTTTCGTTCATCCATTTGACGAGTAATTAAGGAATATATTTGATCGACATATTTTCGAAATTCAGGATTTTGCTCAGTTCGTGGATAAGGTAGATCAATAGTTAATTCTGCTCGGATGCTGCCAGGATCACTATCAAATACAATCACACGATTAGCGAGCAAAACAGCTTCTTCAATGTTGTGCGTTACAAATAGAATTCCACGTGTCCCTGTTTGTTTAGCTTCCCATAAATCAAGTAGATCGCTTTTAAGATTATCAGCAGTAAGGACATCTAAAGCTGAAAAGGGTTCATCCATTAATAAAACATCTGGATTAATGACGAGTGCACGTGCAAAACCTACGCGTTGGCGCATACCACCGGATAATTCTTTTGGATAAGCAGATTCGAACCCATCAAGACCGATAATATCGATAGCTTTTAAAGATCGTGTTCTACGTTCTTCACGAGGGACTCGCAAAGCTTCCAGACCTAATTCAACATTTTCTAAAACAGTTAACCATGGCAAGAGCGCAAAGTTTTGAAAAACCATCGCCATACCTTGTACAGGCCCATTTACCACGTGTTCCCGATAAGTTACTGTGCCACTGCTTGGATCAGAAAGCCCAGAAATGATACGTAATAGTGTAGATTTTCCTGAACCTGATTTACCTAATAATGCAACAATCTCATCTTCATAAAGTTGGAAATTAACTTTATCCAGAACTAATAATTCTTGTTGTTCAGCTTTTTTAAAGGATTTGCTGATATCTTTTACAGTAAAAATGGGTTTCTTATTCATGTTATTCCCTCCTAGTCCAACCGATAACGTGATTGAGCTAAATTGTATAATGGACGCCAAACTAAATGATTCATAACTAAAACAAACACACTCATCATTGCCATTCCAAGCGCCACTCTTGGAAAATCACCCGCATCAGTCGATTTTGCAATATAAGCGCCTAGACCAGTTGCAGTGAGTGTTGTAGAGCCCCAACTGATTACTTCGGTTAAGATAGTCATATTCCAACCCCCACCAATCGCGGTAATGGTGCCTGTTATCCAATGAGGAAAAATTCCAGGTAAAACTAAACGACGCCACCATTGCCAACCTTTAACACCAAAGTTACTGGTTGCTTCTTTTAAATCTTCTGGTAGGGCGGCTGTGCCAGCGATAATATTAAATAAAATGTACCATTGTGTACCTAGTAGCAATAATGGCGTGGACCAAATCTCGATATTTAAGTGGTATCTTAAGAATAAAATAACCGCAACAGGGAATAATACATTTGCCGGAAATGCCGCTAAAAATTGTGCAATAGGTTGCACCCATTCAGCAATACGACGATTTAATCCTATGAAAACTCCAATAGGGATCCAAATAATACTGGCTATTAAAATAATGGTGATGATTCTTAATGCCGTTACACAACCTAAAAATAGTACATGAATTATTTCATGTAATGAAAGATGCTTTAAAATAAAATGTAATAATAGCCAAAGTGATATAGACACCATAAGTGTAATACAGCTATACCAAATAATTTCGATCGATTTATTAGGGCTAGCTTTTTTGAATATAACTTTCTTTTCTATATTCTTTGAAAAAGAAATATTGACGATGGCATCACCTAATTTCCCAAAAAAACGACCTAAGTATTTTAATATATAGGTTTGTTCTAAAAGTATATTAATCCATGAACGAGATACATATTCTTGACTAACTTGCTCAAATGTAAATTTTTTTGACCAATTTAATAAAGGTCTGAAAAGGAGTTGGTCATAAAGCAAAATGACAATGAGCATAGTCAGGATAGTGTAAATTACACCTGAAATGCTGGCTTGACTGATAGCTAGTCCTAGATAAGAACCAACACCAGGTAATACGATTGTTTGATTATTGACAGAAATACTTTCCGATGCAATTAGGAAAATCCAGCTGCCAGACATAGACATCATCATATTCCATAATAACCCTGGCATACTAAAAGGAACGTCAAGACGCCAAAAACGTTGCCAGGCAGATAAATGAAACATATCGGCGGCTTCTTTCAATTCAGTAGGTACTGAGCGTAGGCTTTGATAGAAGCTGAGTGTAATATTCCAAACCTGAGCGGTAAAAACTGCAAAAATAGCCGCAGCTTCAGGGCCTAACCTACTTCCATGAAATAAAGCGATAAATCCTACTATGGTAATAGATAACAGCCCAATAACAGGGACAGACTGTAAGATATCAATGCAGGGGATGATAATGCTAGCAGCGCGTTTACTTTTAGCGGCTAATGTTCCCACAATAAAGGTGAATAATAAAGAAAATGCCATGGCCGTAAATAAACGTAAAACGGTAAACAAGGCATATTTAGGTAGCTGATGAGGATCTAAGGACAGAGCTAAAGTTTGACCGACTTGATAGGGAGCAGACATTTGTTTGCCTGCCCAAACAAATGCAGCAAGCATCCCTAGCACAAAAATAAAGGCAATTAAATCCCAACCATTTGGAAGGATTTTAAAGGAATTTCTAAAAGAAAATCGATTGTAGAAAGTTGACACGGACCACCCCCACTAAGCTTGGGGGAGGTAGATATTTGACCCCACTAGTTTATACTCTTCGCATTTGAACTTTTGCTGTGTTACAGCTAAAAAATTACATAGTGAATAAGTCAAACTAGGGGAGGCATATATTTACCCCCTGAAATTTAACGGGAGCCTAGTTATATTTTTTTATTTTGTCAATAGCTAGATTAAAACATTTAACTTTTACAGACTGAACGATAGATCCATCCTAAAATACCAAGTGTTGAAAACACACCAAATAGGCTAGCTAGCAAAGTGAGATGTTTGGGCATAAGACGTAATACATCCGTAGATTGTGCTAAAGTAAAAGGAACTGCTAACACCACGCCCATTATGCAAGCTCCAGCGACTAAACCACAGGCCAAAGTGAGCCCGCGTTGTCTGGCGGCATTATCGGCGGATTTCTCTGTCTGAATGGGATGTTGTTTAATCAATGTTCTTTCTACGAAATAGGAAGCGATTCCACCCAAAATTAATGCAGATGAGGTATCCAAAGGAAGATAAATACCTATACCGACCGCCAATACAGGCAAGCGCAAACCGCGTTTTTGTAATATTCTGTCAATGAAAATACAAAAAATAGCCACGATGAAACCAATGCTAATTAAATTCCAGGGTAAGTTATGTTTAAAAGCGCCGGCAACTAAACTTGCCATAAGCGTAGCTTGAGGGGCAGATAACATTTGGGCAGGATCCATATGTCGTCCTAGAGGAGAAATACCCCCAATTCCGTAAGCATTAAATAATAGTTCTAACGTTGGTGCTAAAATTAAAGCAGAAACTACGACACCTAAAATTAATATAACCTGTTGTTTCCAAGGAGTTGCCCCTACAATTTGGCCGGCTTTCAGATCTTGAATGGTATCGTTGGTAATGGCGCAACTACTACTTACCAATGTTCCTATAATGATTGCTAAACCTTCCCCTTCAAGTAAATGCTTAGTATCGTGAGTAAAGCCAGGAGCCCAACTAAAAATAGCGAGTAATGTAAGAGATGCGAACAAAAGTACAGAAAGAGAAACACCTGAAATAGGACTTTGGCTACTTCCTATAAGCCCTGCAAAATAGCCGCATAGTGAGGAAAAAAAGAAGCCAGTGATTAAAATAAAAACAACACCTATAAGTAGAGTTATTATTTGGATACTACTGGTTAATCCCAGTGCAGGATGATTTATAAAGCTAAATAAAATATATCCTAATGGTAATATTAGAATACCTAGTAAAGCTAAAGTATAGTGAATAGGTATATCACGTTCTTGTTTAGGTAAGGAAGTATACCCCCTTTCTTTAATGGTTCTTAATGAGACAAAGGACGAATGTACCCCCCTAATAATAGGTTTAACGAGCAAAACCATCGTCCATAAGCCACCTACTAACATAGTACCTACACCAATTGGACGTATGCTGGATTGCCAAATGCTATTGGCTAAGCTGCTAGCAGATTGACTAGTAGCCATTGCTAGAGGGTGTAGGTAACTAAAAATAGGAATTCCAATTATCCATCCGATTGCTACGCCGAGTAATGTACTCAGTGCTACACCAATACCAACTATATATCCTGCTGCTAATAATGCAGGTTCAAAACCAAATGTAAATCCAAAAATAAATTTATTATCTGCTCTAAACCATACTGGAAAATTATCCGCTATGATTTGGAAACCCGATTGAAAAAGCGCCACAAAAGCACCTAAAAGTCCGCCTTGGATTAATTCTTTAAAATTTCCTTTAGCATCTTGGCTGATTTTTAAAACTTGACCTATCGCGGTACCTTCTGGAAAACGCAATGTAGGATCTGCTAATAAAACTCGGCGTAAAGGAATAGAAAATAAGACCCCTAAAATTCCACCTGTTAGAGAAATTATTACAGTTTGCCAATAATCAAAATGCTGCCAATAGTGAAGAATTATTAAGGCAGGGAGAATGAACGCGGTCCCTGCGGTCAATGCTTCTCCAGCCGAAGCACCAGTTTGGACAATGTTACTTTCAAGTATCGAAGAGTTTTTGAAAAAACGCAGGATACCCATAGAAAGGATAGCTGCCGGAATAGATGCAGAAATAGTTAAGCCGACCTTTAGGCCTAAATAGGCGTTTGCCGCAGCTAAAATGACAGCAAGCAAAATAGCTAATAGGATGGCACGAAAACTTATTTCTGATGATTGTGATAACATGAAATCCGAATTTTTTTAGTAATCATTTTATTTATCACATTGCGCAGTATAGGTCAAAAAATTGATGTAAGAAAAAAGGGAAGCTTTTTTGATAATTATTAAGAAAAGTTCTGATTTATTATGAGTTCAGCCAAGTTAATATCCTACGACGGGCGTTTTCAATACCTATGGATTTTGTCGAAGAAAAGGTTTGTATTTCAAAAGGGGTGTTAAAAAGATCCAATTGATGGGTCGTTAATTTCAAGACATTTGCAGCTTGACTATGTGTTAGCTTATCGGCTTTAGTCAGAAGAATGTATATAGGTATATGATAATGAAAAGCCAACATTAACATAGCTTTATCCCGATCTTTAAGCGGATGGCGGATGTCCATAGTGATAATAAGACCTTTTAAAGATTTTCTTATTTTTAGATAATTGGCAATCTTTTCCTCCCAATTAGCTTTTATCTTATTTGGGACATTGGCAAAACCATAACCTGGAAGGTCGACTAAGCGTAGATGTTCGTTGATTTGAAAAAAATTCAATAATTGAGTGCGTCCTGGAGTTTTACTGGTTTTGGCTAAACCTTTTTTTCCAGTAATTGAGTTAATTGCTGAAGATTTCCCAGAATTGGAACGACCAATAAATGCAACCTCTGCGCCTTGATCTTTAGGCAATTGATCTAATTGAACGGCACTTTTTAAAAAGATGGTAAGTGGAAAGACGTGGGAACTCAAGCTTATCTTCCGCTTAATTAAAAAATAAAAATTCCCTGGCCTTTATGTTATTTTTATAGTTTGTCAAAGCCTGGGAAAACTATAAACTAAAAAATTGCGTTTAGCAATATTAATTATTTTCCCCATAGTATTAGAAAAAAATTTTCATATGTTGGATTACAAAAATTTTACTTTTATTTTTATATTCTTTTTTTTATTTGGCTTTTCACCGAGTGATGCCAAAATTATTCAAGAAAAATTCAATGATATTATTGCTGGATGTGAGCAATGTCATGGCAGCCAAGGAAATTCGACGGTTAATAAAAATTGGCCGAAATTGGCAGGTCAGAACGTTAATTATTTAATCAAGCAAATGCAGGATTTTCAACCGAATGCGAAATATGGACGTGATAACCCAATAATGAATTCACTCATTGCAGCATTATCGAAAAATGAAAGAATCAAAATAGCAAACTATTATGCGGATTTGTCAGGAACTACTGATATCGCACATACCCATTTACTTTCTTTGGGGCAAAGGATTTATCGTGGTGGAGATGCAAATAAAGGGATGCCGGCTTGTTTAGCCTGTCATGGACCTGCAGGTTTAGGGAATTCATCGGCTGGATTTCCTCGCTTAAGTGGACAACATGCTCGATATATCGTCACTCAATTAAAAGCCTTTCGTGATAGCAAGCGGAATAATGATAAATTTCAGATGATGCCGATAATTAGTAAGAAAATGAATGACACAGAAATTAATGCAGTAGCCAATTATATTTCAGGTTTATATTCTTAGGTTATCCCTAAATCGTGTTGCCATTTGTTTTGATAAAAACAGCTCAAAAATATTCATTTACTTTGTGTACTTCGTTCCCCACTTTTTTTCGCCTTGTGGATGACTATAATCATCACTCTAGGAACAGACATAACATTTATTCAGGGATATTTTTATGCTTGGGTGTGATCAATAGACACATTCCTTGTGATGGCATAATTTGGTTTTTTTTAGGATAAGCATTTGGCGATATAAAAATAGGTGTGCTTGCTCGTAAACCATCAGGAAAATCTAATTCGATATACGATGCGCGCCAACCTTGTTTAGCGTTTGGAATTATTAATTTGGTCTCTAGCTCGTTAACTATTATATCCGTTGGTTGGTAATGAATTGCGCAGGAGTAACGAAAATCTCGGGTAAGGAAATTATTTGCAGACCATACTATTATTTTTTCAGGTTTTTCAGAATAATGAATTTTTAATTCACCTGTCGTTTTTCTATTCCAAGTAATGATCGGTAACGTTTGATGAGAAATAATTCTTTTATAAAAAGCGGATAATGTAGAGGCTAATTGCGAGATCGAAGGTGAATATTCAACATAATGAGGAGAGTTTGGTAAATAAAATAATAACTTCTTTCCTGATAATGCTTGGTAATAATACTGAGAACTGTCAGGAGGAAAGAAGTCATCGCCACTTGCATTAATAATATATTTAGACATTTCAACTAACTTTTTTTGATAAACTGCATCAGTAAAGTAAGTAAAAGGATCTTCTATTTGTAATAACTTTAAATAATTTGTGAAAAAAGGACTTTTGGGGTCAGCATATTCAGGTATGTGTTGCTGATAATAATCCTTGAAAGCTATCGGCCAATGCTGAGCATAAACATCATAAATATGTGGTATTTGTTTTTCTAGATTTAATACATCAACTACAATGGGAATCATTGCAATGACTCTAGGATCAAGCAAAGCAGTCATCCATGTTGCCCATCCGCGTTTTGAAGCGCCTATGACTACAAAGTGTTTTATGCTTATATGATGTTCTAGTAATAAATTTTGTGCCAAGGTCATGGCTTGCTGTGCGGCAATTGCCATAGGAATATGTAAAGGATAAAAAATTAAATTTGGATTATGAATAAAACGATTCCAGGTAAAAGCAATAATTTCATCTTCTTTTAACTCTTTATCATGGATAGTTAAATATTGATTAGGGTCATCTTTAAGTACAACAACAATATTATGTTGAATTAATTGACTAATAATTTTATCTGGTGCGTTGTGCCTTGTTATTTTAGAATGGAAATATCCACCCGTAATATAAAGAGCAGCCGTATCAACATTAGAGTTTTCTTTAGGAATGAAAATATCTACCTCGTGCTTCCAAGCATTAGGTGTAATAATATCCGGAATACCCGTCTGAAAAATTCTCGGCCAAACAAGTGATGCGAAGCCATATCGATATTGAGTGTATTGATTTGTTTTTTCTTCGCCTAGATAACTTAATTGTGAAGCATGACTAGGTAATATCTTTCCAGCACAGGGCAATACATAATGGGAATGTTCTAATAAATAAAGAGAATTTTTGCAATTTTTCAAATCCAAAGAAAAAGAATAAGTTATGGCAGGATAAAAAATAGAGAAAGAAAATAAAATTAATAGATTAATTTTTTTATAGATATATATATCATAAAATACTTTAGAATAAACACTTAATAATTTAAAATTGTTAGTTTCCCATTATTTTTTTCTGAAAAATAAATAAGCCTGTGCGAATAGCCTTATTTTCTTGCTGACGCCCCACTACATTTTTATAATTTAATAATGTTAACTGATTTTTTTTAGCTAATTCTCTTACATAAATTTCGGTATGTTGATATCGCCCATTAGTTTGTAAAGTGTATGTAGAAGAAGTTTGATCAGAAAGTTCAATAGAGATAGCTAATAAACCATTTGCAGTTAAACAAAGTAAGATTTTAGTAAAAAACTCACTAAGATTGCCAAAATATACTAATGTATCGACACATAAAATAAGATCAAAATTCTCTTTTAATTCAACTAAGCTATTCAAAATATCAGTTTCTATTAAGATATCATAACACGCTTTTTCTTTAGCTTTATTAAGCATATTCCGTGAAATATCTATACCGGTTATTTTTTTAGAAATATCAATGAAACACCGACCGCTAAGACCGGTGCCACAACCTAGATCGAGAAGATTATACTTTTTTTTCTCCAAAAAAGGATTTAATTGTTTGCGCAGTAATTCAGGTGTTTTATAGAGTAATATGTTTTGCAAATGCTCATCAAATTGAAAGGCGTAATTGTCAAATAAATTTTTAATATAATCCAAGGGTGCAGTTTCTGGTAAAGATTGTTGAGTGAGCGCACTGATCATATAATTAGCAATGGTATGTTTAGCGTTTAAATTTAAAATGTTTCGATAATGGGTTAAAGCTGCAATTGGATTATTGAGTTTTAGATAAATGGCAGCAAGATTACAATGAGTATCTATTTGTGTATCATCTATAGTCAAAATCTTTTTTAAATCATATATGGCTTCATGTAAATTACCGATCAACATTAAGCTATGTGCTCGGTTGAAAAGAGCCTCTATGTTTAAAGGATCTAAATTTAGATATAAAGAATAATGCCATATGGCTTCTTTAAATTGATTGTTTTGTAGTGAAATAGCTGCAAGATTGTTTCTTGAGGTTTTGTGCTTAGGATCAATAGCAAGTGCCCGTTTAAAATAATCGATAGCTATATGAAGTTGCTCTTTTTTTAACATTAGAGCACCTAAATTATTTAATAATTCTACTGAATTTGGATCTAAATCGAATATTTTTTGATAATGATAATGGACTTTTTCTAGATCCTGATTTTGCCAATAAATATTGGCAAGTTGCCAATGTGCTTGAATAAAATTTGGGTGTAAGTTAATTACATTTTTAAATTGAATTATTGCAGCATTTTTTTCTTGTTGAGCTAAAAATACTAAACCTAAATTAAAATGAGCTTCCAGATAGTCCTTTTTTATATCGATGGCTTGAATATAATGTTGCCGAGCTTCATTTAATTGATTTAGTTTATAAAATAAACTCGCTAAATTATTATGAACTTCAGCATAGTGTGGGTTCAAACGCAAAGCAGTTTGATAATGTGTTAATGCGAATTCAAATTGATTAATATTTTTAAAAAGATTTGCTAAATGAAAATGAAAGCGTGTTGAATCGGGTTGGATAGATAAAGCGCGTTGTATCCAAGCGATCGCAGTTTCCCATTGCTCTAAATCAGAAGCAAGCATACCTAAAGCATGCATAGTTTCTACATGCTCGGGTTGTATGTTGAGTATATATTCATAAATATCTTTAGCATATTTTACATCGCCCGTTTCATGGGCATTTAAAGCTTGCTGAAAAAGAGTTTCTATAGTCGGAGGATTTTTAATTTGGATTAACTGTGTCATTTTATCATGATAAGTATTATTCATGCCCAGGCTCTATGCAAAACAGTAATGTACCTTGCCTAGTCAGTAATTCATTCCATTTTTCAATGTCAAAATTTATTGAGATTACCCCTGCGGGAGGCAAAATAATAGATTTTGTAGTTAAACATAATTTGTGGGCCAAGGAACTTAATGTAGGATTATGACCAATTATGAAAGCTCGTTGAGCTAAATTTAACAAAAAAAAGATTTGTAAAATAGTTTTAGTATCGCCTGAATATAATTTAGGATTAATCTTCAGCAGTCTTGGATTTACTTTTAATTTTTCACAGAGAAGTTGAGCTGTTTGTATCGCACGTTTAGCTGGGCTACAAAGCAAATAATCAGGCAAGAATTTTTTTTCTATTAATTGGTTTGCAATATTCCCAATTTGGCGAAGGCCAAATGGAGTGAGAATCCGATCTTTATCACTTTCGAAATCCTGTGTTGGATAGGTTTCGGCATGTCGAATAAACGTCAAGTTTTTCATAATTCAGTTTTTTATTAATCAATAATTGTTGTTAATTCAATTGCTATATCGACGACGATGGTAGACACCATTTTCAAAGTTATCAAAAAAATAATCTAATTCAGGATGTTCAACTGGATCTAGCGTATCGTCTTTGGTTAGATTCATTTCGGCTGCATAGGCATGATGAACAGAACCATGAACTAAAATATGGTACCAAGGTTGGTTTTTAGGAGGATTTCCCGGCGCGTTTTTGATATACCAAGCATCATCCCCTTGAAAAGCAGCATCAGCGTCAATAATGACACCGCGATAGCCAAATAAACTATGTTGAACAATTTCTCCGATTCCAAAACGTGCTTTTATAGGCTCCATCATAAATAAATCCTAGTTGATATTTTGATAAATGGCTATGACGGGGACGTGATCCGACGGTTTTTCCCACAATCGTATTTCTTTATCAATTTCGCAAGCAATACATCGAGAAATTAAGGCATCACTACTTAATATATGATCGATACGTAAACCATGATTTCGTCGAAAAGCACCCGCTCGGTAATCCCACCATGTGTAATAACCGGGCTCATTATTAAATAACCGAAAACTATCCTTTAACCCTAAAGCCAATATATCCTTTAAAGCATGACGTTCCTCGGGGCTAACTAAAACTTTGTTTTGCCAAATTTGCGGATCATGAACGTCTTTATCTTCTGGCGCGATATTAAAATCCCCTAGTACGATTAAATGCGGATGTATACTTAATTCCTGTTGTAAATAATTTTTTAATTGCTTTAACCATTGCAATTTATAGATAAATTTTTCAGACCCTAAATTTGAACCATTAGGCACGTAAACGTTAATGACACGTAAAGATCCTATATTTACCACTAAAATACGTCGTTGTGTATCATCAAAGTCAGGCAAGAAAGTCATTTCATTTTGCATGGGCATACGACTAATGAAGGCAACACCATTATACGTCTTTTGGCCATTATATAAGACATGGTAACCCGCTTTTTTGAATGGCTCTTCAGGAAAATGTTGATTTTCAACTTTCGTTTCTTGTATCGCAAGTAGATGAGGTTCATAGGAACTCAGCCATGTTAAAACATTTTCTAAACGTACACGCAATGAATTAACATTCCAAGTGGCAATTTTAAATAATTGAGTCATTTATAATAAAAAATTTTAATATCAGTGATAAAGCTTTCTGTTAGGATAATTTTTTTTAATTGAGTTTCTAGGTCATTTTGATTAATGAATGCAATTGGTAATTTTAAGTCAATCGTGATTTTACTATCCAAATAATGAAAAGCAGCTGTTTGAATAGCTATTTCTGGCAATAAATGCTGCCAATGTTTATGCAAAATTTTTTGTAATGTCGCTCGATTAGGTAAATTATATGAAGGATTAATTAATTCATCATCTTCTGTATCAATATGAACAGTAACATCAGTAATATCTGGAAATGATGCAATTAAACGTTTATCGACTTCTTGGCCTATGTAATGTCCTTCTGAAACACTAATAAAAGGATCAACTAAAACATGCACATCACAAAAGATGGACCCAGCAATTGAGCGGGTGCGAAGTTGATGAATTGCCTTTACACCAGGGATTTCTTTTATAAATAATTTAATTTTTTCTGTTTCTTCTATGCTGAGAGCGGTATCAACTAATTCACGAATACTATGCCAACCAAAATCCCAAGCTATTTTTAAAATCATTAACCCAACAATAATAGCTGCAACGGCATCCAATTTAGGGAAACCAAGCCAAGCTCCAATCACACCTAAAGCAACGGCTATAGAAGAAGCTGAATCACTACGATGATGCCAGGCATTGGTCATTAACAACCTAGATTTAATTTGATTTGCTATGTGTTTGGTCCAGAAATAAAGTATCTCATTGAGCACTACTGAGCTAAGAGCAATCCATAAAACAATTTGCGCTGGCACGATATAGACATGAACTGCAGCGATAGTATTAAAAGCATTTACAATGATAACTAAAGCCGCAATAGCTAAAATTAATGCTAAAAAAACAGTAGCTGCTGTTTCAATACGGCCGTGTCCATAGGGATGATCCTCATCCGCCGCTTTATTGCCAAATTTTGAGGCAATAATAACCCCACTATCGACAATTAAATCAGATAGGGAATGAATTCCATCAGCTAATAAGCCATGAGAATGACCCATAATACCAAAGATTATTTTTAATCCCGCTAAAAGAATATTTTTTAATCCACCCCACAATGCGATACTGCGAGTTTGTTGATAGCGAGAAGTCTTCATTAATAGGTACCTATTTGTATCGACATGAAAATTTCTCGACACTGTGAACTGCTAGATAGTAAATAATGGCCATGAATGCGACACCAAGCTGAAATATCAGAGAGGCTACCTTTATCAGTACATACAACCTCTAAAATATCACCCGGATTTAACATTTTTACGCACTCTTGTACCTTAATAACAGGTAAAGGACAAAGTAAACGTCGAGCATCTAATTGATGAGTCATAATCATTGGTTTTTGTAAGTAATCTAATGTTAATTAATAGGAATTAGATTTGCTTTTAATAAAATACTTTACTTAGAAAATAGATTAGCCTGAAATATACCACTCTTTAGGGATCTGATCTGCAGTAAAAGGGTTAACCTCCATTGTTTGCACTGAACCACTCAATGAGCAAATTTCCAAAATTACCTTATCATTGGATTTAGCGTCAGTAAAGCGTGCAGCGATTTTTGCGGCATAATTGATGTATTCAGCGTTAATTTTTCCATCAATTAGACTTAAAGGACCTAGATGACTAATGGGTTTTATCGAGGTATATTGATGTTGATAGGCTTCAAGGAAATGATTTTCACCCTCATCCCGGCCAATAATAAGCTTAAAATCGGGATTGGGTCGAATGTGTCGACCTACCTTCAGCAAAATAATATCATCAAATTCATAGTCTTTTTTTCCTCGATGCTTCCATAGATCGCTTAGTTTTTTTGTGTAATGACCGTTAGTTAAAAAACAGCAGCCCCCAGCCGGCTGCGCGTATTCTTGAAAATCAAATTTTTTTGCTAAATCGAATTGAGGGTTACGACTACGGCCAGAAAATCCTTGAAGTTTCTCTCGATCGACCCACCCCTCACGTTCTACTAAAGTGGGTGCTAATAGTTTGGCACAGAGTGGGCGTAATAGAATGTCATCTGTTTTAGATTCATGTGCGACTATAGGCATATTTCTCTTAAGTTGAGATTTCGGGCGCTGACCAATGACCTCTCCAGTAATGATAAAATCAAAGTGATTTTCTTCCATCCATTGCTTGGCTCTATTCACCATAAAAATTTTACAATCGAGACAAGGATTGAGATGAGCGCCATAGCCATGTTTAGGATTCAAGACTATTTGTTTATAGTCTTGAACAATATCAATAATATGTAATTTAATTCCTAATTGTTCAGCAACCCATAATGCATTGTTGCGTTTGGGTTTGCTAGGTTGAGAATTACGAATAGCTCTTGTATGACCTTCTATGCAAAATCCAGTATAAAAATTAATACCTTCAACATAAATCCCTTGTTTTTGGATAACACGGACGGCAAGCATAGAATCTAAGCCACCAGAAATAAGAGCAACTGCTTTTTTCATAATTGAACCATTAAAAATTAAGTACAAAATGTACTTGTTGATTTAGTAAGCTATCTCGACATCTACCCAAATCCTTACTAAAAGAATGTTCTACATTTGATGAGGGGATAGAAGGTCCTCTGATGGGACCGAATCCAGCGGGCATTGTACTGGAAGGGGTCTTGGCTTTCCCAGGAATAATTTTAAAAGTAAATTGTTCTGACGAAATTAACCACCTATCAGGGCTTGGACTTGAATGACAAGCTAACAAAAATAAAGAAAAAAAAAGTAATAAAAATTTACTTTTATCCATAATAAAGAAATAAAAAATTTTTAGAATGTTAATCCATGTTCAAGATCATCAATAAGGTCTTGAACGGCTTCTATTCCTACTGATAAGCGCAGCAGACTATCAGTAATACCAAGACGCTCACGAGTTTCAATAGGTAAAGCAGCGTGCGTCATAATGGCAGGATGATCAACTAGACTCTCTACGCAACCTAGGCTTTCAGCCAATGTAAATAAATGGCAGCGTTCAACAAAATGACGTGTTTCTTCTAAATTTCCTTGCAATACAAAGCTTACAATTCCTCCGAAGCGGTTATGCATTTGTTTTTTAGCTAATTCATGTTGAGGATGACTTGCTAAGCCAGGATAAAAAACTTTTTCAACCTTGTTGTGTTGTTCCAAAAACTGAGCAATTTTTAATGCGTTTTCACAATGTCTTTGCATACGTAACGCTAAAGTGTGTAAACCCCGCAAGGCAAGAAAACTATCAAAAGGACCTTGTATGGCACCCATAGCATTTTGTAAATAGGTTATTTTCTCAATTAATTCAGAATTTTCGCCGACAACTACGATCCCTCCGACCATATCAGAATGTCCATTCAAATATTTTGTGGCAGAATGGACAACTAGATCACAACCCAATGTTAAGGGTTGTTGGATCCAAGGAGTTGCAAAAGTATTATCAAGTACAGTAATTAATTTATGTTGGCGAGCAATTTTTACTACTTGTTGTATATCTACTAATTTTAATAAAGGATTAGTCGGGGATTCCATCCATAATAATTTAGTTTCAGGTTTTATTTGCTTAATTAAATTATTTAAATCAGTCATGTCCACATATGAAAAACTTAAATCGGATGATTTTTGTTTAATTTGGTTAAATAAACGTACGGTGCCGCCATACAGGTCATCCATACCTATGATATGATCACCGGGATTTAATAGCTCAAGTAGTGTATTAATAGCCGCCATTCCAGAAGCAAAAGCAAATCCTGCGCGGCCATTTTCTAAATCGGCAATACAACGTTCGTAAGCAAACCGTGTAGGATTTTGAGTCCTGGAATACTCAAAACCTTGATGTACACCTGGGCTTTTTTGAACGTAAGTTGAGGTTGCATAAATAGGTGTTATTAAAGCGCCAGTACTTGGATCAGGTATTTGTCCAGCATGTATGCAACGAGTAGCAAATTCTAATTTTTTTTCCCTCTTTTTCATAAAGATGAATTATAAAATTCGTCTACGGTTTTAACTAGTCGTAAGCAAATTTCATCCGCTTCATCTTCTTGTAGAATTAAAGCAGGTAGCAGGCGAATCGTATTATTAGAAACAACATTAAAAAGTAAATGATGTTTTAAGCCAATTCTAGGAATATTACGACATTCAACATCAAGTTCAATACCTATCATAAGTCCTTGTCCTTTTATAGTGACGACATGTGGATGTGTATCAAAACTATTTTGTAATTTTGAAAGCAAATAAGCGCCAATTTTTTTTACATGCGCAGACAATTTTTCTTTCTCTAAAGTATTTATAACAGTAACTGCAACGGCACAAGCTAATGCGCTACCAGCAAACGTAGAACCATGTTTTCCAATGGGAAAAATATTATTTGCTTTTCCGCGAGAACAATAAGCCCCGATAGGAAAACCATTGCCCAAGGTTTTTGCAATAGTAACTATATCAGGTAAAATATTATAGGTTTGATACGCAAACCAAGGTCCGGTACGACAAAGGCCGGTTTGTATCTCGTCAAGTATCATCAACCAATCGTGTTGATCACAGTAATCTCGAATAGCTTTTAGAAAATTGGGTGTGGCTATTTTAATTCCACCATCTCCTTGAATAGGTTCTAACATAATTGCGACTATACTTTTTTTATGTTCTTTTATAATATTTTCCAATGCCGCCACATCATTAAATGGGATATGAATAAAACGTTCTAATAAAGGTTCAAAACCAATTTGTAAACGCTCGCTGCCAGAAAGGCTTAGAGTTGCCATGGTTCTGCCATGAAAAGCATTTTTCATAGCAATAATGATAGGTTGATCAATTCCTTTTTTGCGTGCATAAAGTCGCGTCATTTTGATAGCCGCTTCGTTTGATTCTGCACCTGAATTAGAAAAAAAAACTTGATCCATTCCTGATAGTCGCGCCAATTCAGATGCTAATATTTCTTGTTCGGGAATATGATAAGTATTGGATGTGTGAATTAATTTTGCAGCTTGTTTACAAATTGTCTCAGTGATTGCAGGATGAGCATGTCCTAAACCGCAAACTGCAATGCCCGCTAAAGCATCTAAATATTTTTCACCTTGGGTATCTGTCAGCCACACTCCGGAACCTTTTTCAAAGGAAACAGGAAGCCGATTTGGATAAATAGGCATCAAGGCAGATGTCATAGTTTTTTTCTCAGTTAACTTGTTATTTTTCGAAATTTTCAGCAACAAAACTCCAATTTACTATATCCCAAAATTTTTCCAGATATTTTGGACGAGCATTGCGATAATCTATATAGTAAGCATGTTCCCAGACATCACATGTAAAAAGACAAGATTCATTATTCTGTATAGGAGTTTGAGCATTACTTGTTGTTTTTATTGTCAATCCCTGTGCGTTTTTTACCAGCCAGGCCCACCCAGAACCAAATTGCCCAATCGCGGCTTTAACAAAGTTTTCTTTAAATTGATCAACAGAGCCAAAGGATTTGTTTATTTCGTCTAATAAAGATCCTTTCAATTTGTTTTTTGTAGCTTCAAACGTCATGCAATCCCAATAAAAGTTATGATTCCATACTTGAGCAGCATTATTAAAAATAGGGCCCGGAGGAGCTTTTTTAATAATTTCTTCCAGAGATAAAGCTTCGAACTCTGTACCAGGAATTAACTCATTTAGTTTGTCCACATAAGCTTTATGGTGTTTTCCATAATGGTATTCCAAGGTTTCTTTTGAAATAACGGGCGCCAGAGCATCTAAGGCATAGGGTAATGGAGGTAACTCATGTTTCATGGGGGTATCCTATTTTTATCGATTTGCTAAAATTGCTAGTAGCAGTTTAAAATCCAGATAATGATAAGGCAAGCATTTAAATAGAGTTAACTGTATTTTCGTTAAATAATTTTTTATATAGAAAATCTGAGCGTAATTTTAGGTTCAACAAACTACCAAATGCAATAATAAAAGATAAAAAAATTACCAAAATATTATAAATGAGGAAAATAAATGTCTATTACTGAATTAAGTACCTTAGAAACAATTAAGCAACAAATTGCGAAATATCCGTTGATTCTCTATATGAAAGGAACTCCCGAAAAACCTTGTTGCGGTTTTTCGGCACGAGTAGTACAAATATTAAAAGCTTGTCGAGTAAAGTTTGCACATGTTAATGTGCTTGAAAATAGCGATATACGTCGCGAACTACAACAGTATTCTAATTGGCCAACTTTTCCACAGCTTTTTTATCAAGGAGAGTTAATGGGTGGATGCGATATTGTTGAGCAGCTTTATAAAACTGGCGACCTACAAAAAAAATTATCAGAAACTTGATTTAAATTGATTTAGCATCTATTTTCCTTTAATTGGTAAGTTTTCTTTATAGTTAAGGTAGTATGGACGTATTTTATAATGAAACCATTGACATAGGTCATGGTGTTAGGTATAAAATGCAATAGCTATCTGGTCTTTAAGAAAAGCTATTTTCAGCACTAATAACAAAATCTTGTGTCTTCCAAATCGCTGAAAACTTAAAAAAACAAATAAAATGTCTATAAAACGGTTCTGGTAAACCGCTAAGCAAGTCTCCGTTTAGAGTTTGCGAAACTGTAAGTTAAAAATTTACAGCGGTGCCAAGACCAGGGTTGTTTAATTTTCGCCGATATCGCTTTTATAAAGCAGGAATGGAAATTAAACAGCCTTGGTAGGAAATAACAAGGGATAAGTATAAGTAAATTGTTTTTGAATTATTTTTATGAACGTAGCATATTCCAACTTTTATCGGTGTGTTGCGGGCATGAAACTAAAGAAGTAATAGATTTTTGTAAAATTAATTTTTTGTTTGAGGTCGACAAACTGGTTTGTCGATAATAAAAGCAAAAAATCTAGCTTTCAATAAATCTAATGTTGAGTTAACAACCTATTAAGGAGATGGATGAGTATGAAACTCAAAGCGATTGTTGCTTCACTCGTAACACTTGGGCTTAGCGGGCCTGTACTGGCGATGCAGCCGTATATGATGGATACATCCTATCAAATGGATGTGATGCGCTATCAAGTCAATAAACTTGATATGATCCTTGACCGAAATCAGCCGGGTGGGTTTGATCAACCTTGTGGTTGGACTTGTCGCATCAATATCAGTGGTTGGATGAACACTGATGCTTATTTAGCGAATAAACCACCAGTTTTTTGGGAGCCTAATCCTGCATTTGATCCAACGGATGTAATAAATCCTGCCTCAACGCCTCCTAATGTATTAACTATTCCAACAAGTGGCCGTGCCAGTGATTTAATACTTAACAATGCGAATTTATTTGTCGATGCTCGAGTGAATAACTGGGTAACAGCGAATATGTCTGTGGTATATAGTTCATTGTCAGGCCTTCCAGGCTCGACAGGACCTTATAACATTGCTAATTCGCTTTTCGTCTATCACCCATTGAATCGAACAGCAATAGACACGGCATATGCAACCATTGGTAATTTCCGTGCTTCACCGATTTATTTCAGAGTGGGTAAAGAATACATCCCATTTGGTGCTTATGATCCCTACGGATTTGTAACCCAAGAAAATCCAACGCAGTTATTTACTGAAATCACCTCAACTGCTGCACAATTAGGCTTTATCATTCCGAATGGTCTATATGGTTCGTTATATACGTTTGCGGGTAATCCTAAGATCTCAGATGGTGGTTCGACACGTCGTATCCAAAACGGTGGTGCGGATTTAGGTTGGGGAGGGAGATGGTGTAATAGTAAATTTAACTTAAATGCGGGCTATATTGCGAATATAGCGGATTCAAACTTTTTATCCTCCTATTATCTTAATCAGATTGTTGAAGGTACAACGGTACCCGGTTTACCCAATGAAAAGGTACCGGCTTGGAACGTTAACGCAGATGTGACCTTTGGACCTTTTGATGCGAATGGTCATTATATTCAAACAACACGCAGTTTAGCGAATCCTATCTTTTTAAGTGGTAATTCATCACCAGGGTTTCCAGTGTTAACCAATCCACCCGCACAGTTAGGTAAACCTACCGTGTGGGGTTTAGAAGCAGGATTGACGTTTCCAGTGATGGCGCACCAATCACGCGTGGCAATTGGCTATCAAAAAACTACGCACTTAGCGACCTTCTTGCCACAACGTCGTATCTATGCTGACTATATGGTTAATTTTGCCAAATGGTTTGATGTGGGTATAGCGATATTCCAAGACAAAGATTACAACATTGGTGAAGGTGCTATTACCAGTAATGTGGATTCTGATTTTGCACCACCTGTTGGCACAATAATACATCAAGGTGCAACCGGTAATAAATCAACTGTTGGTCAATTACGTGCCAGCATTAAGTTTGCATAATACCTACGATATATTTGTTAAAAACATTAAGCCCGCGTCAGCGGGCTTTTTTTGTAAACCAAGTAAAAAATAAATTTATCTTATTGAGATAGTTATAAAGTACTGCTAAGATAAACCCGATTTGACTTATTTTGTCTATCATTCGAAGAAAAAATCTTTTAAATATTTAAAAGATTATTTTTTTAAGTTTGGCAAGAAAAGAGATAGATGGAGTTAACTAATTCTACAAGGAGATGGTTTAGGATGAAACTCAAAGCGATTGTTGCTTCACTCGTAACACTTGGGCTTAGCGGGTCTGTACTGGCGATGCAGCCGTATATGATGGATACATCCTATCAAATGGATGTGATGCGCTATCAAGTCAATAAACTTGATATGATCCTTAACCGAAATCAGCCGGGTGGGTTTGATCAACCTTGTGGTTGGACTTGTCGCATCAATATCAGTGGTTGGATGAATACCGATGTTTATTTAGCAAATAAGCCACCGGTTTTCTGGCAGTTCAATCCCGGGTTTAACCCGTTTGCAGCGATAAATCCAGCTGCGGTGCCACCCAATGTATTAACTATTCCAACTTCGGGTCGTGCCAGTGATTTAATACTTAACAATGCGAATTTATTTGTCGATGCTCGGGTTAATAACTGGGTAACGGCAAATATGTCTGTAGTATACAGCTCTTTGTCAGGTATTCCAGGCTCGACAGGTCCTTATCAGATTGCTAATTCGCTTCTTGTTTATCATCCTTTGAATCGAACTGCGATAGATACGGCGTATGCGACTATCGGTAATTTCCAAGCTTCCCCTATCTATTTTAGAGTGGGTAAAGAGTACATCCCATTTGGTGCTTATGACCCGTATGGATTTGTAACATCAGAAAACCCAACACAACTATTTACTGAGATTGCTGAAACTGCTGCGCAATTAGGGTTTATCGTACCGAACGGTCTATATGGTTCGTTATATACGTTTGCGGGTAATCCTAAGATCTCAGATGGCGGATCTACGCGCCGTATTCAAAACGGTGGTGTGGATTTAGGTTGGGGATGGAGATGGTTTAATAGTAAATTTAACTTAAATGCTGGTTATATTGCGAATATAGCGGATTCAAACTTCTTATCTTCTTATTATCTTAATGCGCTGGTTGAAGGAACTACAGTTCCCGGTTTACCGAATACAAAAGTACCTGCGTGGAACGTTAATGCAGATGTGACCTTCGGACCTTTTGATGCGAATGGACACTATATTTCAACAACACGTAGTTTAATGAATCCTTTCTTTTTAAGTGGTAATACCTCGCCAGGGTTTCCAGTAGCTATTCCATCGGCTCAATCTCAATTAGGTAAACCAGTTGTATGGGGCTTGGAGGCCGGATTAACCTTTCCAGTGATGGCACATCAATCACGCGTGGCGATTGGTTATCAAAAAACCACCCATTTAGCAACCTTCTTGCCACAGCGTAGGATCTATGCTGACTATATGGTTAATTTAGCCAAATGGTTTGATCTAGGTATAGCCGTATTTCAAGACAGAGATTACAACATTGGTGAAGGGGCTATTACTGTTCCTGGAGTTCCTGGCACAGTACCGACACCAGCCAGAACAATACATTTTGGTGCAACAGGTAATAAATCAACCGTCGGCCAATTACGCGCCAGTATTAAATTTGCTTAATACCTTATGATATATTTGTTTTATAACATTAAGCCCGCTTAAGCGGGCTTTTTTTGTTTAGCAAAATATTTTATTTAATGTTTATCCAGACGCTTAAAAAAATGCTACATATAAAAATTTTTTTATGTTTTTATATATTGATGGAAATAGAAGTTTAAATATCGGCAGAATTGTTTACTAATTTATTATTCTTCGAAAAAATTTAGAAAAGGTAAGATTTGCTATGTTTGAATTATTTTTTTCTCCGGAAGCTTGGATTAGTTTGCTTACACTAACAGCTTTAGAAATTATTTTGGGTATTGATAATTTGGTTTTCATTTCTATCGTAACGAATAGGCTTGCGCAATCTCAGCAACGCTCAGCCCGCCAATCCGGTTTATTACTCGCCTGTGTAACGCGGTTACTTTTATTGGCAACGCTTGCTTGGATGACTAAGTTTACTCAACCGCTTTTTACTCTGGTAGGGCATGTTTTCTCAGGAAGGGACTTAGTTCTTATCCTAGGAGGATTATTTTTACTTGCAAAAGGGACAAGTGAACTTCATTTTAATGTAACAACTCCGACAGAAAACAAAAGCAATCTGCATCGATATTCGCGATTTTCGATGGTTATCATTCAAATTATGTTGTTAGATATTATTTTTTCATTGGATAGTGTGATCACCGCAGTAGGAATGGCCCAAGAATTTATAATTATGGCTTTAGCTATTATCATCGCAATTGCATTAATGATATGGGCAAGTGGACCAATAAGTCATTTTATTAATACTTACCCTAATCTAAAGATTCTCGGTTTAAGTTTTTTATTATTAATAGGAATAATACTAGTAGCTGATGGATTTGGGATGCATGTACCTAGAGCTTATCTGTATTTTGCTATTGCTTTCTCTGTATTTGTAGAATGGCTAAATATTCTAACTAAGCGATGGCGTCAGAAGAAAAATTCGAATTAGTGGATTATTCTTCAAACATCTACCTGACATTTGGGATGGAACCTTAAATAGGCCTGACCCCTATGCAAATTAGGCTTGCATTTACCGCTTTTTTTTGATAAATAGGGGGCTTATAACTTATTTCAATAATAAGGTGTTTCTCATGCTAAGTAACAAATATAAATTAACGACGCTTATGGCAGGTGTGTGTTGGTTAAGTCTGCAAGGAAATGTTGCATTAGCTAATGAAATCACTCAGACAAGTAATGATAATGAAATTAGAAAATTGTCGCAACGGACTCAAGCCCTAGAATCCGAGCTACAACGCGTGCAAAATCAAGTGGCCATCTTGCGTAGACAATCAAACCAGACAGTAGTTTCCTCTACTGAAACAACTGCACATCAAAGTTTGGTTACTTCTTTGCATCCTTTTTTTATTATAGGTACTCCAGTTATTAGTTCGCCTTATATAGGGATCAACTCAGAATATAATGCTTCCGATTTAGTGGTTAATCAGCCTTATGTGAATGAGGATTTGTATCTACTACAACAAAGAAAACAAATTTTTAACTATTTGCAACAAACTGGACATCAACTTTCAAATACCCCTATTATTAATTTAAGCGGAAAAATAGAATCGCAAATTTTTCATACCAGTCATTTTGGTAATTTTCAAAATAACTCGGGTACAGATATTGATTTGACTGGCATCGAATTAGATACTGAGATTTTAGTCAATCAATGGGTAACAGGGCTTATTGCGTTCGTTTATGATAATACCCCTCCCACGGATATGTCGCCTAGACGAATTGATAATTCTCGTGTTCTTTTAGAACGAGGGTTTTTAACAATAGGAAATTTAGCTAAGTTTCCTCTATATGCAACTATGGGTCAGTTTTATGTACCATTTGGTCAGTATTCATCTTCGATGATTAGTGATCCATTTACTAAAACCTTAGGTAGAACTAAAGCTAGAGCTCTGGAGCTAGGTTTTTCAAAACAATTTAATGATGAAAATGATTTAAATTTATCGGCTTTTGTTTTCAGAGGCCCAAGCCGAACTAGCCTAGATAATAATGGTCTACGAAATTATGGTGCCAACGCTGAATATATTTTTACTAAGCCAAAATGGAATATTGATATAGGAGGAAGTTATATTCGTAATATTGCAGATTCTTTAGGTATGCAACATAACGGTAACGATGGCCTTGGAAATTTTGAAGGATTTGCTACTAACAATAATACTGAGCTAATGAACCCTGTGCCAGGGTTGGATGCACGCGGAACTTTAAGCGTGGGTGCTTTTAGCTTAACTGGCGAATATGTTACCGCTAGCCGCTCATTTGCACAGTCAGTATTATCCATTAATGGGCAAGGTGCTAAGCCAGCAGCTTTTCACACAGAGGCGGCTTATATGTTTAATGTCTTAGAAAAGCCAAGTGCAATTATTATTGGATATGATCAATCAAAGAATGCCTTAGGCTTACTTATTCCGAAGAAACGCTATATAGCCACTGTAAGTACATCCATTTGGAAAGATACCATTGAAAGTTTAGAGTTTCGTCATGATATTGATTATAACGCAACGGATGTTGCCACTGGTCAATCCGGCTTTAATCCTATAAATGGAACAGGAAAAAGTGGTAATACAATTACTCTACAAGTAGGTTTATATTTCTAAAACATACTCTGCGCACTTGAATTTTTGACTGTGTTGACGTTCAATTCACAATCCACATGTATTTTAATACATTCTGGTTGCTTTACTATGCGGCTCATTCTAAAAAATCCAATTTGCTGTGAGTAAAATGTAAAATTAAAATGTTATAAAAGGAGCATTACTTTTAATGCTCCTTTTTGTTATTCTAAGCCAATGAACAAACGCATATTATTGGGTATTACAGGTAGTATTGCTGCTTATAAAACTCCGGAACTTATTAGAAAACTCAAAGAACAACATCATGATATTAGAGTTGTTTTAACTTCTTGTGGCAAAGCCTTTGTAACACCTTTGACACTGCAAACGGTTTCGCAACATAAAATATATGAAGAACTTATAGATGTTGAAGCTGAAGCTGCAATGAGTCATATTGACCTTGCACGATGGCCCGATTGTATTTTGATAGCTCCTGCTACAGCGCATGTAATTGCTAAATTAGCTCACGGTTTTGCTGATGATTTATTGAGTACATTATGTTTGGCGTCCGAAGCACGTTTAATTATTGTACCTGCAATGAATCAAGCGATGTGGTTTAATCAAGCAACTCAAGATAACGTTAATACGCTTAAAGAAAGGGATTGCTTATTTGTAGGGCCTGGAGAAGGAAGTCAAGCCTGTGGAGACTTTGGTTTAGGGCGCATGCTGGAACCTTTAGAGATAGTGGATTCTTTATCAAAAGTATTTATCAAACCCTACTTACATAACCAAAGAATATTAATTACTGCAGGTCCGACTCAAGAATGCATCGATCCAGTGCGTTATTTATCAAATCGTAGTTCGGGTAAGATGGGATTTGCTTTAGCCCAGGCTGCCATAGAAGCGGGTGCTGAAGTTACTCTCATTAGTGGACCTGTCGCTTTAACCCCACCAAGGAAATTGAAATTTATATCGGTGAAGACCGCCAGCGAAATGCTAGCAGCTGTTGAGAAGGAAATTAGTCAACAGACGGTTTTTATAAGTACTGCTGCTGTTGCAGATTATCAAATTATAAATCCAGCGTTGCACAAAATTAAAAAAACGAATACACCTTTAACTTTACAACTTAAACCTACCATTGACATTTTGAATACTGTCAGCCAAATGAACTTAGAAGCTAAACCTTTATTAGTTGGTTTTGCTGCAGAAACTGAATATACCTTAAAATTTGCCGAAGAGAAACGGAGAAGTAAAAACATAGATTTAATGGTAGTTAATGATGTTAGTCAAACGGATATTGGTTTTGATAGTGATAAAAATGAAGTAACTGTATTATCTTCTGATGTGCCTATCCACTTACCGTGTGCTACTAAACAATTAATAGCCCAACAATTACTGCAAATAGTGGCGAATCATATGCATAAAACTGCAAAATGCTAACATTTTCTTAATATTTTTTTTATTCTACAATCATTTTCAAAGATACAAAACTATATAAGCGGATTGCTTGATAATTGGCCATTAGCGCTTTAAACTATGTCCTTGCTCCTATCCTTCTGGAAGGAGACAGTAATTTTTTCAAGAAGCTATGAGGACTTGATCATGCGACAGGTACCTAATGTTCTTTGCTATGGTTATCTTTTTCAGGTGACTAGCCTATGAACATTTTAGAATTTGCTAAAAAAAAAATAACTAAAGAAAAAATCGTAATCTTAACTTGCTATGATTATAGCACCGCAAAAATTCTTAATGAATCTTCATTAGATGCACTATTAATTGGCGATAGCCTTGCCATGACTATGCATGGCTTTAAAGATACGATTATGGCATCAATGACGATGCTGAAACTCCATACGGCTGCGGTATGTCGTGGTGCTCCTTCTAAATTTATTATTAGTGATCTTCCTTTTTTAAGTTATCGCCGATCATTAAATCGTAGTGTCATCGCTGTACAAAAGCTTATACAAGCAGGTGCACAAGCGGTTAAATTAGAAGGTGCAGCAGGAAATCTTTCTTTGATAAGGCATTTAGTCGAATCAGGTATTCCAGTTATGGGTCATCTAGGTTTAACTCCTCAATTCGTTCATAGCTTGGGTGGGTATAAGGTCCAGGGAAAAACCCATGTTCAGGCAGAACGACTTAAAGAAGATGCCTTTGCTTTAGAGCAAGCGGGTTGTTTTTCCATAGTTCTCGAGTGCGTTCCAGCACAACTGGCAAAAGAAATAACAACTGCTCTAAAAATTTCAACAATTGGTATAGGAGCTGGTGTTGATACTGACGGTCAGGTTTTAGTTTTACAAGATTTATTAGGGCTCAATGTGGATTTCAAACCAAAATTTGTTAGCCACTTTCTTAATGGTAATCAATTGATTCGAAAAGCAGTTGATCACTATAGTCATTCCGTTAAACACAAAGAATTTCCTGATTATGAACATAGTTACTAATCTTGAAGATTGGCAAATCATAAGAAAAAAAAATAATAATAAAAATATAGGATTTGTGCATACCATGGGTCATTTGCATGCAGGACATTTAAGTCTTTGCGCTCGTTCCCAAGCAGAAAATAATTTGACTATAGTAGCTATTTTTGTAAATGCTAAGCAATTTAATCAAATAGAAGATTTTAACCATTATCCATGTAGTTTAGATGAAGACATCTTTTTGCTAAACAAACAAAAAGTGGATTATTTATTATTGTTAGATTCTGAAACTGTTTATGCTGATAATTATCAAATTCAAATTCACGATATGAGTGATTTAAGCAAAGAATTAGAAGCTAAGTTTCGTCCTGGACATTTTATTGGGATGTTAACAGTGGTGCTAAAATATCTGAATATTGTAAAGCCAACCCATGCCTACTATGGCGAAAAAGATTTTCAACAATTATTACTCATCAAAAAAATGTCCCGAGCACTTTTTTTGGAAACAGAAATCGTTGGTTGTTCAATAGTTCGTGCAACAGATGGTTTAGCTTTAAGTTCGAGAAATTCTCGCTTAACTTTAGGACAACGCGCGAAGGCGAGTTATTTTCCAAAAATTTTAAAATCAGCCCCAAGTTCAGAAGCTGCTGAGAAACAATTAAAAAACATAGGGTTTAAAGTCGATTATGTTGCGGATCATTGGGGGAGGCGTTTAGCAGCAATTTATGTGGGAGATATTAGGTTAATTGATGCTTTGCCTATTACTCTTCGCACTTGAATTTTGACTGTGCTAATAAAATATAGGACAATTTTTTATAATGAAAGATGACGACTAATTTTTATTATACATTGAATAGTGCGTAAAAAACGGATAACTTTGGCTAAATGTTTGCGATTGAATACTGATAAAGTAAAATGAATAATACTGTGTTTTCTATCGCGACTTTCTACTTTAATATTTTCAATATTAGCATCGGCTTTAGCAATATTATGTGTTAATAATGCTAATACACCATGTTGATTAATAGTTTCAATATAAATATCAGTTTTAAAAAATCCGTTAGTTTGTTTTTCCCATTGTATAGAAATGGCGCGTTCAGGATTTTTTTTAATAAGTCGCGCGGCATATTTACACCGTTGTAAATGCACAGTAAGGCCATGTCCGGCATTGAGTAAACCTATAATTTCATCCCCTGGGATAGGTCGGCAACACTCGGCAAACTTGATTAAACCATTATCTGCATTTTTAAGAAACAATGGCAATGAATTGACTTGATTTTTAAAATTGGGTTTCAAACTACATAATGAATAAGCGACTAAAGCAGGGTGTATATAACCGAGTCCAATAGCTTCAAGTAAGTTTTCCAAGGAATCGTATTGAAACTTTTGTAAGGTCTTACTAAAATTTTTGAAGTGGATATTTGTACTATCCTGCCCTAAAGGAGTCAAATTGTTGTCCAGCAGGCGTTGGCCTAATTGTACAGCTTCATTATGTTGCTTATTTTTGAAAAATTGCCTGATATGACTACGAGCGCGTCCCGTTGCTACAAACTCTAACCAGCGTGAATCAGGAAAAGTTTTCTGATCCGTTATGATTTCTACAGTTTGACCACTTTGTAGGTGGGTGCTGAGTGGTACTAGATGTTTATCAATTTTAGCTGCAATACAATGGTTCCCAATATCAGAATGGATCGCATAAGCAAAATCGATCAAAGTTGCTTTGTGGGGGAGTTCAATGATGTCACCTTTAGGGGTAAAGATATATATATCGGTTGGAAAAAGGTCAATTTTAACTGTCTCCATGAATTCTAAAGAACTAGGAGTCGTTTGTTGAATATCAAGTAAACGTTTAAGCCATTCTCGTGCTCGTAAATGTGGACGGAGCGCATTAGCTTTAGTTTTTTCTTCTAACCAGTAACTTACAATACCGTGATCAGCACCATTATCCATCATAGTCGTACGAATTTGTATGTGAATTGAAGTGGCAGCAGGGCCAAATAAAGTAGTATGTAATGCTTGATAACCATTCGCTTTAGGAAGTGCGATATAGTCATGGAAATGATCCGGCAGAGGTTTATAAAGATTATGTACAGCACCCAATACGCGATAGCAACTATCAATATTATCTACAATAATACAAAAAATAGGGACATCAATGATCTCATTGAAGGCTAAATGATTTTCCCGCATTTTTTTATAAATTTGATAAAGGTGCTTTTTTTTATGCCATATAGTATGAAAAGGTAAATGATGTTTGTCCAAACACTCTTTTAAAGCGGATTCTATTTTATAGATACTTGCTTTATGCTTGCGACGATTTTTTTGTACCGTTTCTTGTAATATTCGATATCGCCATGGATATAGATTCAAAAAACAAAGGTCTTCTAACTCTATGCGCACTATATGCATACCTAATCGCTGTGCGATAGGGGCGTAAATATCTAAGGTTTCTTTAGCAATGCGATGACGTTTTTCTGCAGGAACTGCAGATAATGTACGCATATTATGCAAACGATCCGCTAATTTTATGATAATGATGCGAATATCTTTTGCCATGGCTAGCAGCATTTTACGAAAATTTTCTGCTTGAGCTTCAGCGCGACTTTGGAATTGAATTTGGGTCAGTTTACTCATCCCGTCAACAAGCTCTGCTATTTCATTGCCAAATGTCGTAGTTAAAACAGTTTTTTCAATAGGAGTGTCTTCAATCACATCGTGTAAAATTGCAACGATTATGGTTTGAACATCCATGCGCATTTGAGCGAGAATTTTAGCAACAGCAATTGGATGGCTTATGTAGGGATCGCCACTATGGCGTTTTTGGCCAGAATGGGCCCTAGCAGCAAATTGATAAGCGTTATAAACTTGTTTTATTTGCTGAGGGGATAGATAGGTTTGAAGTTCTTGTTTGAGGTCACTAAACATGTGCATGCAAGCGCCCCCGGCTTTTTACAAGCCTATAGAAAGTGATCCACTTATGCCACTGCCAGTTTCCTGATCTGATTTTTCTCCTGCTGCATTGAATTTTCCATCAGCGATTTCTCTTAAGGCTATCACGGTGGGTTTGTCGTTTTCGGGATCAACCATGGCCATGCCGCCTTTAGCAATTTGCCTGGCCCGTTTCGAGGCTAGTATGACTAATTCAAAATGATTTTTGACTTTCTTTAAACAATCTTCAACAGTAACGCGTGCCATATGAAATTCTCTATTAATTGAGCGAAATTGAACCTAGTACTATAACATTATTTGACTATATCTATACTATATTTCCGATAAAAGTATAGCTTTTCCCATAATTTTTCGGGTTTAGGCTTCAAAATCCGTCTCCTAACTTGTTAACTTTCAAGCCCTATTTATGTTTAGAATTTAAAACATCTTTTTCTCGGATAAATTAAGCTGCATCCATTAATGCGGTGGTAACATCTAGCATCCGATTAGAAAATCCCCATTCATTGTCATACCAGGCAAGAACCTTAACAAAATCCCCAATAACACGAGTTTGGTTTGCATCTACAGTAGAAGATGCAGGATTGTGGTTGTAATCTATCGAAACGAGGGGTTCTTCACTGTAATTAAGTAGACCTTTGAGCGAGCTACTTTCAGAGGCTTTTTTTAAGATATCATTTACTTCTTTTGCTGTCGTTATGCGTTTTGCTTGAAAACTTAAATCGACTAAAGACACATTTATCGTAGGAACGCGAATAGCTAAACCGTCAAGTTTTCCAGCTAGTTCAGGTAACACTAAACCGAGTGCCGAAGCCGCTCCCGTTTTAGCAGGGATCATAGAATGAGTAGCGGATCGTGCCCGATACATATCGGGGTGATAAGTATCGATTAGCACTTGATCGTTAGTGTAAGCATGAATAGTGGTCATTAAACCCTGAATAATCCCTAAATTTTCATGTAAAGCTTTAGCTAAAGGTGCTAAACAATTGGTGGTACAGGAAGCATTAGAAATAATGGTATCGCTACTTTTTAAGATATGGTGATTAACCCCATAAACAATGGTAGCATCCACCCCATTGCCAGCGGGGGCAGAAATAATAACTTTTTTTGCCCCTGCTTTGATATGTTTCCCAGCTTTTTCTGGTGAAGTGAATAGGCCAGTACATTCATGCACAACATCGATATCTAATTCTTTCCAAGGTAGATTTTCTGGATCCCGTTCTGAGAAAATTTTTATCCGCTGGTTATTGATAATTAAATAATCTTTATCGATGTCTATGGTTCCTTTAAATTTCCCATGAGTAGTATCGTAACGGGTTAGGTGGGCATTAATTTCGATATTACCTAAATCATTTATTGCAATAATTTCTACATTATGCTGCTTAGGATTTTCAAAAAAAGCCCTTAGAATATTACGGCCTATACGACCATAACCATTAATAGCGATACGTATTGTCATAATGCTCCCCTAATTTAATCGGTTAATAGTTGGTTTAGTGTTTTAATAACATTTTCAGTAGTAAATCCAAAATTTTTAAAGACTTCAGTACCCGGTGCAGATTCGCCGAACTGGTTAAGTCCGATTACTTTACCTTTATTACCTACATACCGGTACCAAAAATCTTTAGTTCCTGCTTCTATAGCGAGGCGTAATGTAATCGAATTAGGCAAAATTTTAGCTTTATAAGCTGAATCTTGTTGTTCAAAACGATCAGCAGAAGGCATAGATACCACTCTGATTTGTCTGCCTTGTTGATTTAAAGATTGTGCAGCGCTCATAGCTAAACTGACTTCAGAACCTGTTGCAATGATAATAGCTTCCGGTTTTGATGGGCTATCCAGAAGAATATATGCACCACGATGGATAGATTGTAAAGTTTCTTGGTTGTGAATTTGCGAGGGTATAGCTTGTCGAGTGAGTAATAAACAAGTGGGCCCTAAATGTTGTATAGCTTGTTGCCAGGCAACTGTGGTTTCTAGTGCGTCACAAGGTCGCCAAACCGAAAGATTAGGTATGAGCCTTAAACTATTGATATGTTCAATAGGTTGATGGGTTGGACCGTCTTCGCCTAGCCCGATCGAATCATGGGTATAAATAAAGATTACATGCTGTTTCATTAATGCAGATAAACGAACAGCGTTGCGTGCATAATCACTAAAGACTAAAAAAGTTCCTCCATAAGGAATGAGTCCTCCATGGAGAGCAATACCGTTCATCATGGCAGACATACCAAATTCTCGCACGCCATAGTGAATATAATTACCAGATAGGTTTTCTTTAGTTAAAACTATAGAGCCTTTCCAAAGGGTAGAATTGGATTCGGTTAGGTCTGCAGATCCACCTAACAATTCTGGTAAAAGCGGGGCAAGGACGTTTAGCGCATTTTGCGAGGCATTACGTGTTGCTATTTTTTCTGCAGGATTTTTGTAAACATCCTCGATAATTTTTTTGGTTTTTTCTTCCCAATTTGAAGGTAATTTTCGATTAATTCTGCGTTGATATTCTTTGGCGAGCTCCGGAAAAGCTGTTTGATAGACATTCCATTTTTCTTGCCATGTTTTTGTTAAAGCATTTCCTTTAGAGCGAGCATCCCATGCTTGATAAATATCCTCTGGTATTTCGAAAGGTGGATAATTCCAATGTAATGCCAATCGGGTGGCGGCAACTTCTTTTTCGCCTAATGCGGCTCCATGTGCTTGATGACTGTCAACTAAATTAGGGGCGCCAAATGCAATTTTGGTTTTACAACAAAGTAAGCTTGGTTTATCGGTAATAGTACGAGCTTTTTCTATGGCTATTTTAATTTGCTTAGGATCATGGCCATCAATATCAGAAATAACATGCCAATGATAAGCTTTAAAGCGTTCAGGGGTATTATCTTTAAACCAGCCTGAAACATTACCATCAATAGAAATGTTATTGTTGTCCCAAAAAGCAATTAATTTACCTAAACCTAAACATCCTGCCAAAGAAGCTACTTCATGAGAAATACCTTCCATCAAACAGCCGTCACCCAAGAATACATAAGTAAAATGATCGATAATGGTGTGAGAAGGACGATTAAAGTGAGCGGCTAAATTTTTTTCGGCTAAGGCCATACCCACAGCATTCGCAAATCCTTGCCCGAGAGGTCCAGTTGTTGTTTCTATACCAGGAGTTAAATGAACTTCAGGATGTCCAGGTGTTTTTGAATGTAATTGACGAAATTTTTTAATTTCGTCTAGTGAAAGATCATAGCCGGTCAAATGAAGTAGCGCATAATGCAGCATCGATCCATGACCATTGGATAAAATAAAGCGGTCGCGATTACTCCAGTTTGGATTATTGGGATTATGAATTAAAAATTCTCTCCATAAAACTGTTGCAATATCAGCCATACCCATGGGCATGCCAGGATGACCTGATTTGGCTTTTTCCACGGCATCTATGCTTAGAAATCGAATCGCATCTGCATATTTTTTTTGGTAAGACATTTAAGATTTCCTATTTACCTCATAATCAGAAATATTCCAAAACTCCAAAAATACAATTTAAATATACTCACAGCAATGGGGTTTTTTAAAAGCGGCTCGCGTAACAAAGCAACCAGAGTGTATTCAAGATACATGGGGGATTGCGAGTTGAACGGCAATGCAGCAAAAATTAAGTGCGAAGAGTATAAATTAAAAAACATCAACTATAATCGCATGCGCAATAATAATAGAGGAGCACAGGATCAGCAAACATAATAATTTTTTTCCGCCCATTACGCGATAGGTGGTATTAATTTGTTGTCGGTAGCGCCCAGACCAAGCCATTAATGCGGGAAGCAATGCCAACAAAACAGTGCACCAGATACCAGCATAATTCAATGCTAGCATAAATGAAGCGGGATAAAACAAAACAACTATTAAAGGAGGTAAGAAAGTAAGTAAATACACAATAAATTTATGTTTTTTGGTTTGGCTCAATGCAAAGCCATCAAGTAAGAAATCAGATAAACTAATACCGACACCTAAAAAAGAAGTTGCTAAACAAATGGATGTAAAAACCCAAGCAAATAAAGTAATGCTATTTTTGTTTAGTAAATGGCTCAATGTGTTGGTCAGATGACTAGCAGATTGGCTGGATTGGGCAATTGTTAAAAGTTTATGGTTTGGAATAACTCCCATAATAGCCCCATTCCAAAAAATATAACAAATAAGCGGGATTAAACTACCGAAAATGATGACTTGACGTAATTGCTTAATATTACTATGAAAATAACTGCGTAAGCTTGGAATAATGGCAGCAAACCCAAACGATGTAATAATGATAGTAAGGCTATTGGGTAAGTAATGTATATTATTACCCTGCGCTAATTGTTTGACGGATATAAAAGGAAATAAAAATAATATTAGGAGAAAAAAAATAAGTAATTTTCCTCCCATTAAAATTCGATTTATTAAATCCACAGAATGCATTCCTTTGTAAACAATAGGCCCTAGACACAGTATAAATAAAATGGTTGTAACAATTGTTGAAAAATGCAAATTTATTTTCTGTAAGATACCTTGTAAAAAATCTGAACCACCGGCCATATACGCTGCTAACAAAGCATATAGCAATAATAAATAACATAGCCAGGCAATGATCTCGCCTGGAACACCCAAAGTTGCACGCGCCATAGATATTAAATGACTATTAGGAGGGAACCAAAGATTTACTTCTAAAATAAGCAACCCTCCCGCTAGCATAATACCCCAACAAACAATCAAAAATAGTGATGAATCTAAAAAGCCTGTTTGAGCAGTTGCAAGGGGTAAAGCTAACATCCCACCACCTATGGCATTGCCAGTAATTAATAAAATACCGCCAAATTGTTTTATATTCATATAGGATTTGTTAGTAAATGAAGCTTAAAATAATAATAAATAAAGCTATCATCATTAAACTAAGTAATAAAAACTTTCCTCCGGCAACTTGATAGCCTAAAACACATTTTTTTATATATCGTCCACTCCATGCCATCATAGCAGGAAGAAGTATTAATAAAATGGCACAAAGAATCCCTGCATAAGATAAAGCCATAATGAAAGCATGGGGATAATGATTGGCAATGAATAATGGAGGAAAAAAAGTAAGTGCATAAAGAACCAACTTCTTTAAACCTTTTTTTTCAATTTGTAATCCATCACTAAAAAAATCAAATAGACTTAAAGCTACTCCTAAAAAAGAAGTAGCAAAACATATGGATGTAAATATTTTTGCTAAAAAATTAACTAATCTATTATCCAATAAATGATTTAAGGCTAAAATTAAGTCGCTAGTGGAATGTCCTGAATGATACATGGATAGTAAACCTAAATTTCCATGAATAGGTATGGCGCCCATAATAGTTAATTCCCACAAAATGTAGCAGAATAATGGAATTAAGCTGCCAATAAGAATAGCTTTACGTAGCATAAAAAAATCATTATTAAAATAGCTACGTAAGCTTGGAACTATTATTGCAAAGCCAAAAGAGGTCATAATAACCGTCGTACTACTTAAAATAATATTCAGCTGATAGGAATTTTCTAATCTAAATAAGTCGTTAAAAGAAATAAAAGGAAAAATACAAATTACTAATAAAATAAAAGCTAATAGTTTGCTAGACATTAAAGCTCTATTAACATAATCAACCGAACCTAATCCTTTGTAAACGATTAAACTTAATAATCCTGCAAATAATAATGCGGAAAATTTTGTGGATAGATGCAAATGAAATGTTAATAGTAGATGCTGTAAGAAATCGCTACCACCCGCAATATAAGCAGATAATAAAGCATATAACAATAAAAGATAGCTAAACCATGCAATGGCTTGACCAAACTTACCTAGGGTTGTTTTAGCCATACTAATTAAATTGCTATTTACACTATGCCAGAGATTAACTTCTAAAATAAGCAATGCAGCAGCGGTCATTATAGCCCAACACAATATTAAAAAAATTAGGGCATTTATAAAGCCTAATTGTGCAGTAGCAATTGGCAGGGCTAACATTCCTCCTCCAATACTGGTACCAATGATAAGTAAAATGCCGCCGATAAGTTTATTGTTCATATTTATTTTTAATAGAGATACGGATCATTTTGGGGACGTGTTTTAAAGCGTCGATGTATCCAAAGATATTGATCGGGGTGTGCACGAACAGCTTGTTCTAACAATTGGTTAAAACGCAGCATATCTTGGTAGTCATCTCCCTGGCCAAAATTTTCTAAAATAGGTCCGATAGTTATTTGATAACCTTTTTCTTTTGGAAGGCGATGATAAAATAGGGTGACAACTTGTGCTTCAGTTCGATTGGCATAGCGACTGGGTGTTGAGATGGTAGCAGTAGAAATGTTAAAAAATGGCAGAAAAATACTGTGCGTAGGCCCATAGTCTTGATCGGCGGCATACCAAATAGCTTTGTTTTGTTTCAAAGTTTTAATAATTTGGCGAATAGCATGGCGATGTATAGGTTGCATCCAGTTAAAATTACGATGTTGTTTTAATAATCTATCGATTACTCGGTTTTTTTGTTCACGGTAAACCACATGCATAGGAAAAATATTAGAAAACAGACGTCCACAGATATCCAACGATGTAAAATGGGCACTTAAAATAAGAACCCCTTTTTTTTTGGCGAGTGCTTCTTGCAAATGCTCTAAGCCTTTTATATGAATTAGAGAATCTAGTTTATGATCAGGCATCCACCACGCCATTGCAGACTCAATGAGTCCCATACCCAAGGACTGAAATTGTTTTTTAAGTAAATTTTTTCGTTCTTTATCGGATAATTCGGGAAAACAAAGTTTCAGATTAATTTCCGCAATACGTCGAAATTTTTTTAATAAATAATAGGAAATTTGACCTAAATTTTTACCAAATTGGAGTTGAAACCTATAAGGAAGTTGGATTATGAAATATAGGACTCCTAATCCTAACCAAGTAGGCCAATAACGAGGATGTATCAGTTCTAAAAAATTATTTTGCATTAGATAATAATAATCGATGTGCTATTTGTTGTTTAACTAAGTGCTGTTCAATAATCTCGTCAATATCATGTTGTGTTTCATAGTGATACCAGGTGCTTTCAGGGTAAATTACCAGTATTGGCCCTAAACTACACCGTCCTAGACACCCGGAATGGCTTACTCGAATCTTTTGTTGCTGATTTTCAGTCAGTTGTTTTATCTTATTTTTTAAATAATCAAATAAGGGCTTGGCGCCGCGTTTAGCACAACAATCTTTATTATTTTCCCTTAGATTAGTACATATGAAGATATGATGTTGATAATAGGACATAAAATTTTATTTTAAAGTAAAAAAAAGAAAGTTTTTACTTTACCAGAAATAAGCAAGTATCTCTATTAAACAGCTGTTTTATCTGCCTTAAAATTCGAATTCCTGGAAAAAGCTGAAGTAAATCATTAAAGTGATCAAATGAGTCTTTTTGAGTTAAACTAATAACTCTTAAACAAGGAGGAACATAGTTTATGTCACATATTATACGATACAGATCCCCCTCTTTATTACACCAATTACACCGTCTATCACAAGAATGGGATCAGTTGTTTGATCCCAGCCACTCACTTATTGAAGATAGTTCAATGGTAGAAACGAGTCATTGGGCACCCGCAGTGGATATCAAAGAAGAGCCTACTCGTTTTGTACTTTTTGCAGATATTCCAGGTGTTGATCCGAAAGATATTGAAATTTCAATGGAGAATGGAATATTAACAATTAAAGGCGAAAGAGCTGCAATCCGCACCGAAGAAAATGAAGGATATACACGAATTGAACGATCCAAAGGTAGTTTTTATCGCCGCTTTGCTTTGCCTGATACTGCAAACGCCGATAAGATAACTGCAGAAGGAAAACAGGGGGTACTTAGAATCATTATTCCTAAAAGGGATAAAGCTGCGGCCAAAAAAATAAAGGTGGAGGATCAAAAAGATTAATTTTTTAATCGCCAGCATATGAATTCGATTAGGAATTCGTGTATAAGCTAATAATCTCTAAGGAGATGTACTTAGTACGGTAGTGCATGTCACACGTAGAGCTGGGATGGTGATTTTTTCAAACCATGAATTTCGCTTTAACCAAATATTATTGCGGGGTGAGGGATGTGGTAATGGAAAATATGTCGGAAGATAATCTGTGTAGGCAGCTACGGTTTCTGTTAAATTTGCTTTAGCACGACTACCCAAATAATGTTTTTGTGCATACTGACCAATTAATAAGATTAGTTGAATGTTTGGAAGATTAGCTAAAAGTTTAGGTAGCCAAGTACTTGCACATTCTTTTCGTGGAGGTAAATCGCCCGAAGGTCCTGTTCCTGGATAGCAGAAACCCATGGGAATGATGGCAATTTGATTTGTATTATAAAATGTTTTTTTATCAAGTTGTAACCAGTGCCGTAAACGATCTCCGCTAGGATCGTTCCAAGGAATTCCTGTGTTGTGTACACGAATTCCTGGCGCTTGACCAACAATAAGTAAACGACTCAGGTTATGTGCTTGTAGTATGGGTCTGGGAGTTAAGGGTAAGTGATTGGCACAGAGTTGACACTCACGAATGTTTTTGATTAAAGGTAAAATTTTATTCATAACAGGATGGAGGTTCTATACTCTTGTAATTGGACTTTGTTATCTGCCGTGGCTGAGATGCGAGTTGGGCAGTAATACAGACAAAAATTCAAGTATAAAGAGTATACTTGCCAAATGGGTATTATACCCACTAAAGTAAGCGCTAAAAATAGGCTGCTTTATTTAATAGGTAGGATCTATGGAGTATAAAGAAACAGAGGCTTTATTAGAAGAAGATGATGGTGATGGAAGTAGTGATACTGAATTGCCACCTGATATCTTAGATATTGAAGATGAAGAATTAGATACATGGCCTGAAGAATTGGCCTTAGATGCATTAAATAAGAAAACAAAAGTCTCGCCTGTTCGATTTTCACTTGAAAAGCGTCGAGCTATTGAAGATTATTTAGAGCAACGACGATTACGAGAGGAATTCGATTATGAGTTTGAAAATGAACTCATATCTGAAGCTTCTGATGCAACAAAAAGTGAGTAGCTATGCACTTTAAGTTTTTGGATTTTGAACAACCCATTGCAGAGCTTGCGGCAAAAATAGAAGAGTTACGTAAGTTGGGTAACGATGCCGATCTTAATGTCAACGAAGAAATTAAACGTTTAGAACAAAAAAAAATAGAATTAACTGAATCTATTTTTCAGTCCTTAAATGCTTGGCAGATAGTTCAATTGGCCCGTCATCCACAACGACCTTATTTTTCAGATTATATTAACAGAATTTTTTCTGATTTTGATGAACTACATGGTGATCGAGAATTTTCAGATGATCCTTCTATTATCGGTGGAATTGCTTATTTAGCGGATCAACCGGTGGTTATCATGGGTCAGCAAAAAGGGCGAACCACCAATGAAAAAGTTCTACATAATTTTGGAATGCCTAAACCAGAAGGTTATCGTAAAGCAATTCGGTTAATGGAATTAGCTGAAAGGTTTAAACTACCCATTCTGACTTTTATTGATACCCCGGGTGCTTATCCTGGAATAGATGCAGAAGAACGTAATCAAAGTGGTGCAATTGCCCAAAATTTACAAGTGATGTCCCAGTTAAAGACGCCTATTATTTCCACAATAATTGGAGAAGGTGGCTCAGGAGGAGCTTTAGCCATTGGTGTGGCAGACAGAATTTTGATGTTGCAATATAGTGTTTATTCAGTTATTTCCCCTGAGGGATGTGCCTCTATTTTATGGAAAAGTGCTGAAAAAGCGCCCGAAGCAGCAGAAGCGATGGCTATGAATGCGGATCGTTTGTATAAACTCAAACTGATAGATGCAGTGATTTCAGAGCCTTTAGGTGGTGCTCATACCGATTTTGATGAGATGGCAAACCAGCTAAAAATTGAACTTGTTAAGCAATTAGCGCAAATCCAATATTTCTCTGTGGAAAAATTACTCGAACTGCGTTACAACAAGATTTTAGCAATGGGTATTTAATTTATAGCGCATTTAGTTGCCAATCGAAGATTAAAATATGAAGCTTATATCTATCGAAGCAATAGCTTTTACTTCAGGGATAGTCAATATTTACCTTTTAACACGTTGTAGTTTATTGAATTGGTTTTTTGGTATATTGACTGTTTCTCTGTATGCAATCATTTTTTTAATATCAAGCTGTATGCCGATATGAGTTTACAAGGAGTATTTTTATTTTTTCAGTTTTATGGGCTATACCAATGGCGTTATGGTAGTAAAGAAAACAAACCAATTGCTATGCAAATAGTGAGTTTAGCAACTTGCTTGTCGTTAGTGGTAGCGGCTATTATTTTATTTGCAAGCATTATTTTTATTTTAAAACATAGTACTGATTCTACAACTATTTATGCTGATGCCACGATTACTGCCTTAAGCTTGATTGCTCAATGGATGATGAGTAAAAAATATTTACAGCATTGGGTTTTATGGATAATTATCGATTTAATTTCTATTAATTTGTATATCAGCAAAACCTTATATTTAACAGCGTTGCTTTATCTAATCTTTATGCTGTTATGTTTCAGAGGCTACTATCAATGGAGGGAAACTTTAAATAAATCGATATGGGCTCATTCCATCGCATAAATTAAATCTGATTTGTCCTTATTATTTTATTTTTTCATAGATATTTCGATTAAGCTTTACAATTCCCAAGTAAATTTTGTATGGTTGACGTATGTTTACACACCAAAAACTTGGGCATTTATTAAAACAATTCCCCACATCGGCTAGGTTTTGGGTTGCCTATAGTGGGGGACTGGATTCGCAAGTTTTACTCCATGCATTAAGTCGCATATTCCCGAAAAAACGTTTACGTGTTATCCATGTCAACCATGGTTGGCATGCTGGTTCAATTAAATGGGCTAATGTTTGTCAACATACTTGTGAAAAACTAGGTATTCATTGCGATATTGTTCCCATAGATGCCCAACCTAAATTGGGTGAAAGCCCAGAAGCATACGCCCGAGCAGCACGGTATGGGGCTATGGCAAAACTAATTTCCACAGGGGATTATTTGCTAACAGCGCATCATCGCAATGATCAAACAGAAACTTTTTTATTACAACTGTTACGAGGCGCAGGCCTAAAAGGCTTAGCGAGCATGCAATTTTGTCAGGTATTTTCAAAAGGCTATTTATTACGACCTTTGTTAGATTTTACTCGTACAGACCTTTATGAGTATGCTCAAGTGCATCAATTAACTTGGATCGAAGATGATAGCAATAGGGATTTACGCTTTAATCGTAACTATATTCGTCATCTAGTGTTGCCACTTATTCAGCAACGTTGGCCACAAGCCGACAAAACTATCGCAAGAGCGGCTGCAAATTTAGCTGAAGCCCACTCATTGCTTGATGAAATAGCTCACCAGGATTGGTGCATGGTTCAAGGATCTGCACCGAATATGATAGTTATTTCTCACTTAAAGAAGTTAAGTGCTAAACGCCAAACTAATGTTTTACGCTATTGGTTAAGGCAGTTACGTTGCTCTTTACCTAGTCAAAAACAATTACAACAAATTGAATTTTTATTAGAAAGTAGAATCGATGCATCCCCCCAAGTTAATTACGGAGATATACAATTACGTCGTTATCGAGATTATATCTACGTTCTTAATTGGGTAGAAAATGAAAAAATTTTTAAAAGAACTTTGATTGCGTGGAAGTTGGGCCAGACAGTGACATTACCCTCGTCGGATCAATTGACTACAAAGCAGGTTGTAGGCGCAGGATTGAACTATTCATTACTAAATGAACAACAAGTCGATGTGACTTTTCGTCAAGGAGGAGAAAGATTTTATGCAAGCAATCGTCAAGGTTCTCATCCGTTAAAAAAATTATTTCAAGAATGGGGAATTCCTCCATGGCAGCGCAATAAAGTTCCTCTCATATACTATCAAAAGGAACTAATTGCAGTGGCTGGATATGATATAGATCCTCGTTTTGCAGCAAAGGAAAATGAGTTAGGCCTTGTTATTGAGCATATTCCAAACTTTTCCAGTAATAATCGATATTTCTAAACAATTGATTAGAACTTTTTATTTAATTACCACGAATCTAATGCCGCCCCGCGATAATACATTAACTAAAAGTTCTTGTTTACTTTGTTTAGCGATCTCTTGGAGTTGCGCGACATTAGTTACATCTATTTGATTAGCAGATGTTATAACATCCCCAGGTCGGATTCCCGCATGCCAAGCCATACTATCTTCATCGGTATCAACGACTTCTACGCCAATCCAATGACCTTGACCAGTAATAGTTTGATTGAAGTCACGTAATACTAATCCGTAGAGAAAAGGATTATCATGTTCAGCAACTTTTTTATAATCTTTAGGATCAGTCAGGTTTATTACCGTATTGATGGTTTTACCCTTACGTAATAACTTAATAGTAATTTTATCTCCGACTCTTAACATGCCGACGATATTTTTTACTTGTCCTCCATTATGAATGGATGTGCCGTTAATTGATTGAATAATATCACCGGTTTGAATTCCTGCAGTTTGGGCGGGTGAATAGCTAGGCACCTGGGAGACTAATGCTCCGCTAGTCTCTGTGGAAATATGCAGCGCGGTGGCTAGTGCAGGTGTTAAATCTTGGACTAGCACGCCCATTAATCCACGTTTTACTGAACCATATTCGGCCAATTGTTTCATAACACCGTGCGCCATATTAATAGGAATAGCAAAGCCAATACCTATGTTTCCTGCATTGGAACCCGGTGCCAATATGGCAGTGTTGATGCCCATTAATTGTCCTTGCAAATTAATTAAAGCACCACCAGAATTACCTGGATTAATAGGAGCATCGGTCTGAATAAAATTCTCAAAACCTTCTATCCCCAATCCAGTACGTTGTAATGCGCTGACAATACCTGAAGTGACTGTTTGATTAAGTCCAAAAGGATTTCCTATAGCAGCTACAAAATCACCTACTTTTAGATTATCCGAATTTCCCAGAGGAATAGCGGTTAAATGATCAGGCGTAATGGTAAGTAAGGCAATATCAGAAGCGGGATCCGAACCTTTAAGTGTCGCTTTAAAAACCCGACCATCACTTAAAGTTACGGTAATGGTTTTAGCTTCATGAATAACATGTGCGTTAGTTAAAATATATCCTGCTTTAGCATCTACAATAACGCCTGAGCCCATGCTTTCAAAATGGCGTGGATAAGGATGTCCAGGTACAGGAGGTGGCAATTGATTGGGTGGAATATCGCCTTGAACAGAAACATTCACCACAGCTGGTAAAATAGGCTGCAACATCTGAGATATACTATTTTTGTTTATTTGATGAGCTAGGCTAAAAGGCCAACCGGCGTAACTTAAAGGGCAAAAACCGATCATGAGTAAGGAGCTGAGTAATAATTGGTATAATAGTTTTTTCATAGAGGTATGAGATCAAATTAGTAGCTTGTTAAGCTTAACGTATTTTTTGGTTTTGTTGCAATTATTGAGTATTATACACTCTAAAGGTTATTAAATGCGCTATTATTCTATCTGGGATCAATTAATTATTCATATCGATGAAGCGTTATCTTCCATACAGCCGCTTTCTGCTTCTACTCGTCCTAATCCGGCCGAGATTTTGACAACGCAAGATAATGTCTTAAATAAAAAAGAACGTCAGCTTTCAGGCGGCTTAATGCGAATAAACCATGTGGGTGAAGTTTGCGCCCAAGCGCTGTATACCGGCCAAGCGATTACTGCTCGTTCCAAAGATACTAAACGAAAATTGAAAAAAGCTGCGAAAGAAGAGGTCGATCACCTAAGCTGGTGCCAGTATCGTATTCATCAATTAGATACTCACGTTAGCTATTTGAATCCCTTTTGGTATATAAGTGCATTATTAATAGGTTTGATTGCCGGTTTAGGCGGAGATAAGGTGAGCTTAGGTTTTTTGGCTGAGACGGAACATCAAGTAGCAAGGCATTTGCATAAACATTTGCATAAACTGCCTTTACAGGATAAAAAAAGTCGTGCAATTGTTGAGCAAATGCGTAAGGAAGAAATAGAACATGCTCTAACTGCTGAAGATGCTGGAGCTATTCCTTTACCATTAGTTATTCAATGGGGCATGCAAGGCTTGGCTAAATTTATGTCTATAGTTGCTTATCGAATTTGAGCTGTGTCAGGAAAAAGGTAAAATTTTGCAAACAATATTTAAAACTTTATTGCAATTTTGTATGCTGAAAGCATTAATTATCCTTGCAATAACAGCTGTACTCTGTTTTTTATTACCCATTGTTTATCAGAAATACCAGCAACGTTTAGGCTGTAATTCCCATATTTTAAGTATTGCATTACTAAAGTCTATTTATAGACCGTTATTAGTGTTGATTGCTATTATGGGCATACTTTATGCTTTAGAGTCACTATGTATAGCTTGGAAAGGGATTAGTGCTGCTCAATTTCATTTAGTTAGAAATTTAGCCTTTATAGGGTTACTTGCTTGGTTTTTATGGCGGTTTGCTTCTTTCGCTGAAGAAGCTTTTCTGCAAACCTATAAAAATAAAACTATTGATAAAACCTTAGTCCATGGAGTGAGCCAGATCGCAAAATTCGCGATTATTATTTTAACTGCTTTATCCTTATTTCAAACTTTTGGTTTAAGCATTGCAGGAGCCTTAGCTTTTGGTGGCATGGGAGGGGTAGTCATAGGATTTGCCGCTAAAGATCTGCTCGCTAACTTATTTGGCAGCTTCATGCTTTTTTTAGATAGGCCTTTTGTGATAGGTGATCAAATTAGCTTACCTGCACTTAAAGTGGAAGGTATTGTAGAAGCAATAAGTTGGCGTGTATGTCGAGTGCGAATGCCTGATTGTCGTCCGGTGTATATCCCGAATGCTTTATTTTCAAATTTAGTCGTAGAAAATCCATCAAGAAGAAAATATAGACGATTCTATTGTCAAATTAGTCTACGTTACCAAGATTTAATGAAGGTTCCGGCCATATTAGAAGACATGCAATCATTATTAAAAAAAAATACAGCGATTGATAAAAATAGACCTATAACTGTTAATCTTAATGAATTGGGGAATACTTCTCTTAATTTAGTAGTGATAGCTTATACCAATATCGTAAACAGCACAGACTTTTTAAGGATCCAACAAGTCTTGTTTTTGGAATTATTAGCGTGTATTCAACAACATGGTGCTGAATGGTCTTTTCCTAGTCATAATGTTTATTTAAATAAGGATGCTGCTGAGTTGGTTAGCTCTCAAAATAATAAACCATGAAATTAAAACTTAGTATTATAGGTTGTGGACGCTTAGGTAAAACCTTAGGGGCTTTGCTTGTTGGTACGAAGCTTGTTTGTATTCAGGATATCGTTAATTTAAGTAGAGTGAGTAGTGCAAAAGCGGTTGCTTTTCTAGGGCAAGGTAGAGTTTGTTCGACCCTTAAACAACTTAAACGTGCCGATATCTATTTAATTGCTACTCCTGATGATTGTATTGAATTTATAGCCCAACAAATAACCTTGCAAGGCACATTAAAGCCAGGGGACGTGGTTTTTCATTGTAGTGGTTTATTATCCTCTGAATGCCTGAGCTCCGTTGCGAGTTTAGGTTGTCATGTAGCAAGCTTACATCCAGTTTTTAGTTTTTCTGAGCCGATGCTGGATATAAAAAACTTTAGTGGAACGTATTTTGCATTTGAAGGCAATGTAGAAGCCTTAGAGCGATTGTTACCATTACTTAATGCTATAGACGCAAAGATATTTTCAATCGAGAAAAAAGATAAGCCGCTTTATCATACTGCTAGCATATTAGCATCTAATTATTTAATAACCTTATCGGCTGTGGCTAAGGATTGTTACTCTAAAGCCGGTTTAAATGACACATTAGCTGAAAATCTTACATTAGGACTCATGTCGCAAGCCTTAGGCAAAGTACAAAGGTTGAAGCCTAAAGAAGCATTGACAGGGCCTTTGCAACGAGCAGATAGAGATACTTTAAAAAAACATTTATCTGCGTTGAAATCTTTTCCCGACTTAAAATATATATATATAAGTTTGGGGAAAGCTACATTAGCATTGACTAGGCACGAAGAAAGCCTAAAAAAGATCATTAACGCAGATTTTTAATAGGTAACTGAGAACTTTAGGCAGCAGTAGATGTTAATTTGCGAATTCTAGCTAATAAACGACTTTTATGTCTAGCTGCTTTGTTTTTATGAATAAAACCTTTATCTGCCATACGATCAATTACTGGCAGAGCAATTTGATAAGCTGCATCAGCTTCCGGCGCTTTTCCACTCTCAATAGCGACAACAACACGTTTAATATATGTTCGCATCATAGAGCGATAGCTAGTATTATGCTGGCGGTGTTTTTCTGCTTGTCGTACACGTTTTTTTGCTTGTTTTGTATTGGCCAAAGGACAACCTCCTGAATTAACAACAAACGAACTTACAATAATAGAATTAATATAAGTCGAGTAAAATAGGCGCTAATCATGCCCTTATAGAGGTTATTTGTCAATCGAGAGAAGAGTTATTATCGTTCATTTCTAAGGAATCTTCTGCATCATGAGTTTTGTTGGATTTTGCGTTTGAAAAGTCTTGAGCCGAAGGATTTTTGTTCGATTTATCTGACTGGGTATCTTGATCTTTATCAGACTTAACAGGAGGAATATCCTCTTCAATTTCATTGCGATCTTCATTGTCTTCATCGTCTTCGTCATCTTCAGTTTTATTAACTTTGGGTGGAGTCGAAGTCGCGGGTGGAAAATTCGATAGATTTTTAGATTCGTCTAATGAATTAGTTGATTTGTTTTCAGGGCCCACCACTGGTAGAACTTGTTGAGAAGTTATCGTAGGTATGGGCGAAGGTGGGATTAAGTAATAATCTAAAAGCTTACGAGCAATTTGCGGGGCTGGCGTAACGCTGTTCTGGATCACGATAGCAAGAGCAATAGAAGGTTTTTCAACGGGGGCAAAAGCAATAAATAATGAATTATCGCGCAGCTTGGCAGCCACTGTCTTGGTATTATAACGCTCATCGTTTTTTAAACTATATACTTGAGCAGTTCCTGTTTTTCCTGCCAAGGTATAAGGAACACCTGGAAAAAAGCGTTCAGCCGTTCCTCCTGGTGCATTAACAACATGTTGCATAGCGGTACGGATAAAACTCAAAATATCTTGAGGTAAATTAATGGGCTCTAAACGTTGTGGTTTAATAAGCTCTACTGCACCATTACTCTTGCGCCAGCTTAATACAACATGGGGTTTCCAACGTTCTCCCCACTCTGCCAGTGCGCTGACTGCGAATGCTAACTGTATCGGGGTCACTAATAGAAAACCTTGGCCAATACCGCAATTCAATGTGTCTCCGCCATACCAGGGTGTATTATAGGACTTTTCTTTCCATTGAGGATTAGGCAGAACTCCACTGCTTTCATCAGGCAAATCGATATCTGTTGGGCTTCCAAATCCAAATCGCTTTAAGCTAGTGTAAATTCGATGTATTCCCATACGTAGGCTCAGATTATAAAAATAAATATCAGAAGAGACAGTCAATGCTTTAAGTAAATTGACATCACCGTAAGCATGACGACGAAAATTATGATAGATCCGTCCTTTTCCGTTTATTTGAAATTCTCCTGTATCATGAATGCTAAAGGTGGGAGTTACCACATTTTCAAGAAGAGCTCCGGTACTGATGAAAGGTTTGATGGTTGAGCCAGGGTGATAAGCGCCACGTAAGGCGCGGTTAAAGAGAGGGGTTCCTGGTTCATTTTGTAATATTTCATAATCATGCTGTCTAATCCCGCTTACAAATAGATTAGGGTCAAAGGAGGGATTGCTGACAAAGGCTAGAACTTCACCATTCCGAGGGTCTAAGGCTACTATAGCACCTTTTTGGCTACCTAAAGCTTGTTGTGCAAGTTTTTGCAAACTGCTATCGATAGTTAAAGTAATACTTCTGCCCGCTATAGGTCGAGTTTGTTTTAGTACACGTATAATTTGACCATGCACATTTGTTTCTACCTGCTGATAGCCGACAGTACCATGAAGTTGGGCTTCATAATATTTCTCTACGCCTGTTTTGCCAATAAAATTACTTGCACTGTAATTGACCGGATCAACATTCTGCAGTTCTTTTTCATTAATTCTCCCCATATAACCGACTATCGCAGCAAAAGAAGTACCTTGAGGGTAATAACGTATCATTTGTGCTTGAATGGCTACACCCGGAAAGTGATATCTTTCAAGAGCAAATTTAGCGACTTCTTCTTCATTTAATTTTAAACGTATTGGGACAGGTTCAAAACGATGGTGTAAACGTCGTTGACGGTTAAACTGTTTTAAATCCTCAGCGTCTATTTTTATGAAAGAGCTTAATTGTTGAATAGTGACATCTATATTTTTTACTAAATCAGGCGTAATAACAAGATTAAAAATAGGTTTATTTTCTGCCAGTAAGACGCCATTTCTATCATAAATTAAGCCGCGATTGGGCTCGATCGGCACTAGACCTAGCTGATTTTGACGGGCTAAAGTGGTATAAAGCTTATGTTGAAGGACTTGTAAATAAATTAGCCGACCTAGTAACAAAATACTTAGAAAAGTTATACCGATAAGTATAGCAATTGCCCTACGCTTAAATAATTTATGCTCTTGATGAGTGTTTTTGAATGTATTAATTGGCTTGAGCATAAAGTTGATCGTGCCTTCGTTTAATGCTAAGTAACAGCATGTGTCCTGTTAGACTCTTTACACTTGAATTTTTTGTCTATGTTGTGGTTCAAATTGCATTCCCTCTAAAGCACAAATGTAGGTTTTATGATGACATTTTTGCTCAAGTTAATCGTTTACAATTGAGTAAACTATCGCCAGATATAAAAAAGTATTTTATCAAACATTAATTTTTCTGAGTATATAAAAAACTAAAGGTTTAAGACAGGTCTAAGTGATATATGATTTCTTCACATGAGTTATTTAGTAAAGCTAAGCAGTTTATTCCAGGGGGGGTTAATTCCCCGGTTCGTGCGTTTAATGCCGTGGGCGGTGACCCGATATTTTTTTCACATGGGAAAGGAGCCTACTTATTTGATGTTCAAGGTAAATCCTATATTGATTATGTAGGGTCCTGGGGTGCATTAATCCTTGGACATGCTCCAGAAAAAATAGTGCTTGCTGTCGAAGAAGCCGCTAAACGGGGATTAAGTTTCGGTGCTCCTACGTCTGCAGAAATTGACTTAGCAGAAAAAATTTCTAGTTTAATGCCCAATTTAGCAAAAGTGCGTTTAATGAATTCAGGCACCGAAGCGACCATGACTGCAATACGCCTTGCTCGAGGTTTTACAGGAAGGGATAAAATTCTAAAATTTAATGGCTGTTATCATGGCCATGTTGATGCATTGTTGGTAAAAGCAGGTTCCGGATTGGCCAGTTTTGGTATACCCGATAGTGCAGGGGTACCCCAAGTAGTGGCTCAACAAACCTTGAGCGTTGACTTTAATAATCTCGAGCAAGTGACGCAAATGTTTATGCATTATGGTAAAGAAATTGCTGCTGTCATCGTAGAGCCTATCGCAGCTAATATGAATTGCATTTTACCATTATCTGGTTTTTTAGAAGGATTGCGCGAGCTATGTGATTATTATGGGAGCATACTCATTTTTGATGAAGTAATATCAGGGTTTAGAGTCGCTTTAGGTGGCGCACAAGACATCTATCAAATTAAGCCCGATTTAACCACACTCGGTAAAATAATTGGTGGGGGTTTACCAGTGGGTGCCTTAGGTGGTCGGGCTGAGATTATGGATTGCTTAGCTCCCGAAGGAAATGTTTATCAAGCAGGTACTTTATCCGGGAATCCAATTACGGTGGCAGCAGGCCTTGCTACTTTAGAGGTGATCAGCCAAGCAGGATTTTATTCTGAATTAAATTTAATAAATGAAAAACTAATATCTGGATTATTAGAACTTGTGAAAGACGCGAATATTAATTTTCAAGTACATCATGTTGGTGGCTTATTTGGTTTTCTTTTTAGTAAAGAGGCCGAAATTTATAATTATCAACAAGTAAAATTGGCCAATCAGTTACTTTTCAAAGAATTCTTTCATAGAATGTTAGCAGAAGGTATTTATTTTTCACCCTCAGCGTTTGAATCCAATTTTATATCGAATGCTCATGGAATACAGGAAATAGAATTTACTTTAGCCGCAGCAGAAAAAGTTTTTTCTAAACTAAAAAAGCAGAATTTAGTTCCTACCTAATATCCAATTATCATCAGTTAGTAACCATCCTTCTACTTTTTAGCAATTATCAACTATAATAACTAATTTTGGAGGTAAACTATGAGAATTAAAGCTTTCTCTTCAATAATAGTTATGTTTTGTTGTTTTTTATTTAGTGTAAATATTAGTGCAATAGAATTGAATGGGAAAACCACTTTGAAGAGTCCCTGTGACTCTATTCCAGCAAATTGTGCTCCAGGAGGGGTTATAGATGTTGAATGCCTTTGTAGGGTATGGTGTTCACTTGGTTGTGGAGGGTCTGCTTGTAATTGCGATTTACTTCCACTCCCAAAAAAATAGCTCCATAAACAAGAGTACTTAAACAATTTAGACAAAATTACAAACATTAAAGCCAATCGATGGCGGTTATAGTAGTCTTATCAAACATACAATAAGAAATAGAAAAATGGGGGCTATTTCAGCTTTTCAAACCCCGAATATTAAGAAAATCATCAATCAAATATACCGACATCATAGTGGACATTCATTGCATCAATAGCCTGTGACGCTGCAACTGGTGGCGTCTTGGGCATAACCCACAATCCCACTACAATGGTACGGATTTTATGTCGCATATTTTCTAAAAATTTAGTTGGGTATAATTAACAGGCTTGTGTTTAAATTAATTAGATGAAAGTCTTTATTTTGTCAAATAGTAGATAAATTAAAATAATTTAATACAGAAATAAAAATAGATATAATAGATGATATAACAAATGCGGAAGCTGAAACTATGAATAAGGGATTAAATGATTTATCTTTTCCTATTAATTATTCTTTATCACAAGAGTTACATGAAAAAAAATCTAAGTTAGCGCTTATAGAGGAAAAAATTTTTT